>X415_White_Rhinoceros__coassemble_305_pt1 | contig 12158 bp, 6 predicted proteins | sample X415_White_Rhinoceros__metabat2_high_PE_001 | metagenome-assembled genome bin X415_White_Rhinoceros | reverse complement strand
GGGTAGATATTCTCGCCGCCGCTGATTACAACATCCTTCTTACGGTCTACAAGGAAGATAAAGCCGTCCTCATCCTCCATGGCCATATCACCTGTATAAAGCCATCCGTCAGGAGAGAGAACCTCAGCAGTAGCCTTGGGATCATTGTAGTAGCAGTCCATAACACCGGGTCCCTTAAGAGCAAGCTCACCGACCTCGCCCTGCTTAACGAGATTATGCTTCTCATCAAGAATCTGAGTCTGCCAGCCATAACCTGCCTTACCGATTGCACCGACCTTATGAATGTTCTCAACACCAAGATGAACAGCGCCGGGGCCGATAGACTCACTGAGTCCGTAGTTAGTATCATAATCGTGATTAGGGAATATCTTCTTCCAACGATTAATAAGACTCTGAGGAACGGGCTGTGCACCGATATGCATCAGTCTCCACTGGCTGAGCTGATAATCGCTTAACTTAACATCGCCGCGGTCAATAGCATCAAGAATATCCTGTGCCCACGGAACGAGAAGCCATACGATGGAGCAGTGCTCATCAGAGGCTGCCTTAAGTATTGTCTGAGGCTTAGTACCTTTAAGGAGTACAGCCTTACCGCCAACTAAAAAGCTTCCGAACCAGTGCATCTTAGCTCCGGTATGGTACAGAGGAGGAATGCAGAGAAATACATCATCATGAGTCTGTCCGTGATGATTCTGCTCAACCTTGCAGCTATGCATAAGAGCGCGATGCTTATGTAAAATAGCCTTAGGGAAACCTGTGGTACCTGATGAGAAGTAGATTGCAGCATAATCCTCATCAGTAATTGCAAGCTTACTGAAGCTGCTCGGATAATTAGCGCTTAAGGTTATATAATCTTCAGCGAAAGTAGGACAGTTGTTGCCTACGTAGAAGAGCAGTCTGTTGCGGCTGATTTCTTCAGCAATCTCTTCAACACGGCCGATGAACTCGGGTCCGAATACAAGAATATCAACCTCGGCAAGATCAAGACAGTATTTAATCTCATCAGAGGCATATCTGAAGTTAAGAGGCACAGCAAGTGCTCCGGTCTTTAAAATACCAAAGTAGATAGGAAGCCACTCAAGACAGTTCATAAGAAGAAGAGCAACCTTGTCACCCTTGTTACCGCCGCGGCTCTTTAATAGATTGGCAAAACGGTTTGCCTTCTCGTTAAATACATTCCATGTAATCTCACGACGATAATGTGTAAGCGGGTTAGCTTCTATAAGTTCATATTCCTTCCAGGTCACGCGGCGTTTCTCGCTGACTTCGGGATTAATTTCTACCAGTGCAACTTCGTCACCGTATAGTTCACAGTTGCGGTCCAAAATGTCTGTAATCGGCATATTTACTTCCCTCCGAATTAAATAAAAAGTAGACTGATTTAACATCAGCCTACTCACTATATCACTTTAAAGCACAAAAGTAAACCCTTATTTTTTAAAAAAGAGAAATATCTCGTTTTCTAAGTTCATGGTAGATTGAATTGATGGGGAAGCCTACGATATTGTAATAATCACCTTCAATTCCCTCTATGTAAGGAGCGAAGAGTCCCTGAATGGCGTAAGCGCCGGCCTTGTCCATACACTCGCCTGTGGCTACATATGCGGATATTTCTTCGTCAGTCATGGGAGATACATTGACGGTTGTAGCTATATAATAATTGACCAGTTCGCTTATAATACCGTTCTCCATAATGAGAAGGCAGACACCTGTGTATACCTCATGAGAACGCCCCTGGAAATCCCTGATCATATCGAAGGCCTCTTTGGAGGTGTGAGGCTTGCCAAGAATCTTACGTCCGTAAGCGACTACAGTATCACAGCCTATAATAACTGATTTTTTGTATTCCTCGCCGATTTCACCTGTGCTTATTTTAGAAAGAGCCTTGCCGTATACATCCATTGCCTTCATTTTGGACAGTCCTTTGACCATCTCAGAGGGTACGTGTCCGCTCATGTCTTCCTCTTTGTCTGAGGAAATAATAATATATTCAGCTCCGACAAGATTCATCAGCTCGCGGCGTCTGGGTGAACCGGAAGCCAGTATGATTTTATAATCTGACATATATATACCTCACTTTGCTAAGAATTCCTTAATTTCTGTTTGGCTTGCACTGATATTGCCCTGAATCAGGCTCTCACTTCCGCCGCCCTTTATGGTGAATACTTCCTTCATTGAAGCGAGCATCTGTCTGCAGTCCTTCTTATCAGAACCAAGAAGGAATCGATAGCCTTTCTCGTCGTTACCGATAAAGACAAAGCAGTAGTTATCAGAGGCTGCAGCCATTGAATTGACGGTTTCCCTTGCACTGTCCGCATCACAGGATTCCACAAATACGGCAGGTACCTTATCGGTAAGAGCAGCCTTTGAATATATTTCAAGAAGATCTCTTTCAAGTTTAATGTTATTATAGCGAAGATCTTTAACTGTGCTTACAAGCTTCTCAACAGCACCTGAAATGTCTTCAATTTTAACGGAATTAATACGGGAAATAGCTTTGGCACTGTCAAGAACCTGATCAAAATAAGAAAGAGCGCGGCTTCCGCATCTTATCCATACTCTGGTACCGCCTTTAAAATGTTCATAAGCCGCAATCTTGATCATACCAATCTCACCTGTTCTGTGAACATGAGGAGCACAGCAGGCACAGATATCGTAGCCGGGATATTCTACAATGCGGACATCACCCAAAATCTCCTTTTTGCTTCTGTATTCAAGTCTGCTAAGCTCATCCTTTGAAGGGAAGAAGATATGTGTCTCGAAATTCTCATAGATGGCTTTGTTGACAATGTTCTCAATGTTTTGTATCTCACTGTCTTCAAAGGTTCCGTTAAAATCAAGAGTTACCTCGCGAGTGCTAAGATGGAAGCCTACGTTCTCATAACCAAACAGCTTATGAACGGTTCCGGATACGAGATGCTCGCCGGAATGCTGCTGCATAAGGTCAAAACGGTGCTCCCAGTCGATTTTGCCGTGCACTTTTATGCCTGCCTTAAGTTCCTTTGAACAGACATGTGTTATTACATTGTCTTTAATTGAAACGTGAAGGACTTTAGAAGCCTCGTCTGCTATAAGCTCGCCAAGATCACTGTCCTGACCGCCCTGTTCAGGGAAAAAGCAGGTAGATTCAAGAATAATGGCGTAAGCTTTCTTTTTGTCATAGGTCATCTCTTCACAGGAAATAACGATACTGTCAAATTCCTTTATATATGCGTCTTTGTTATAGAGTAATTCAGTCATAACGGTTCCCCTTATCATGCTTGTTTTTTATGTCTTAATATTATATTATTAAAGGTGTATATGCAAGTTTTTGAGGAACGAGTATGAAGGATTACGGAAGCGTTAAAAGTCTTAAGGGAGTAGGCGACAAAACCCTGTTGCTGCTCAATAAGCTCGGTATTAATTCAATAGGTGATCTTGTCACATATTACCCGAGAAATTACGATATTTTCGGACTTCCCATTGAGCTTAATGATGTAAGGGAAGGCAGTCTTTGCGCTGTGGAATGTATGGTAAGTGCACGAGTGGATAACACAAGGACTAAGCGTTATATTATTCAGAGTCTTTATGTGTGTGACGGCACCGCAAGACTAAAGCTTGTGTGGTATAATAGCCCTTATATTGCCAAGCAGCTTAAAGTTGGAACAAGATATATATTCCGTGGCAGAATAATGCGCAAGGGCAGTGAACTGTTTATGTCACAGCCTGTCATATACTCTAAAGAACAGTATATTAAAAAGCTTAAAGAGCTTCAGCCCATATATCCTCTTACTAAGGGAATCACAAATAACACCATATCAAAGCTTGTAAGAGAAGCGTTAGGACTTATTGCTCCTTCGGACGATTATCTGAGTGCAAAGGAATGTAATTCTTTAGGGCTTATAAAGCAGAAAAACGCATTAGAAACAATACATTTCCCTGTATCAAAAGAAAGCTGCCTTGAGGCTCACAGAAGAATTGCTTTTGATGAATTCGTAGGGTTTATGGCAACAGTTCGAAGCCTTAAGGATAACAGGGTAAGACAAAGTAATAATTATCCTGTAACGGATTTTGGTATATGCAGGGAGCTTGAAGAGACACTTCCTTATGAGCTTACGGATGCACAGCACGCTGTGCTTGAGGAGATATATACAGATCTTTCTTCGCCGCTTGCCATGTCAAGGATGATTCAGGGCGATGTAGGCTCCGGTAAGACAATAGTTGCCGTTATGGCAGTGTTAGCTGCGGTTAAGGCAGGCTACCAGGGGTCTATTATGGCTCCGACGGATGTTCTTGCCAATCAGCATTACGACAGTATTTCAAAGCTTTTGAAGCCTTTTAGTGTAAGAGTCGTTCTGCTTACCGGGCAGATGAGCGGAATTCAGAAAAAGACAGTCAGAGAACTTATAAAGAATCATGTGGCTGATGTTATAATCGGCACTCATGCGCTTATACAGGATAGTGTTGAATATGACAGATTAGGCATCGCAGTTATTGATGAGCAGCACAGATTCGGTGTTAAGCAGAGAGAAGCCTTAAGTGCCAAGGGCCTTGGACCGCACATACTTGTAATGAGTGCGACTCCGATTCCCAGATCGCTTGCGATTATTCTGTATGGAGACCTTGATATCTCAATAATCGGTGAGATGCCGAAGAACAGGCTCCCGATAAAGAACTGTGTGGTAGGCACATCCTACAGGCCTACAGCTTATAATTTCATACTAAAAGAAATAGCTGCAGGACACCAGGCATATATAATTTGTCCTATGGTCGAAGAAAGTGAGATCGTTGAGGGAGAAGATGTTATTAATTATACTGAGGAACTGAATAACCATATTGGTTCATCAGGAGTTCATATAGAATATCTTCACGGAAGGATGAAGCCTTCTGAGAAGAATGAAGTTATGGACAGATTTGTTAGCGGAAGGACTCAGATTCTTGTCTCAACGACAGTTGTTGAGGTTGGTGTCAATGTTCCCAATGCTACAGTAATGATGGTTGAGAATGCAGAGCGGTTCGGTCTTGCTCAGCTTCATCAGTTACGCGGCCGCGTAGGCCGTGGAGCAGCGCAGTCCTATTGTATTTTTGTTAAGGGCTCGGACAGTGAGGAAGCAGAACAAAGACTTGAAACTCTGGTTAAGTATAACGACGGTATGAAGGTTGCAGAAGAGGATTTGAAGCTCAGAGGACCCGGTGATTTCTTTGGGACAAGACAGAGCGGAGAATTCGAATTCAAGAACGCGGATATTTACAACGATGCCGATGTTCTTAAACTGGCAACGGATTACGTCAATGGCCTTACAGAGGAGGAACTTGAATGTTTGGCTCGTACACAAATAAGCAACTGGACGATATAGCCCACGAGAACTACGAACTTCTTCGCAATTACTGTGCGATACTTGATTGTGAAGGATATTGGGACGGACCTAAAAATGTTCTGAAGCAGTCAATTTATGCAATGCTTGACATGTATGTTCAGACAGTTCTTATAAGACTTGCGCTGTACTGCCGCAAGCTCGGTCCCGAAGAGAAGCGTTTTATTTCGGAACTTCCTGATATTAATATTTATGATATTGATCCCAATATGCCCACGGATAAGAAGATTTTGGAGCATACCGAGAGATTCTTTAAGTCTCCTCCGATCCTTCTGCAGCTGTGCGGACTTAGAGACAAGAATAAGAATTCCGGTCTTATGGGACTGTTCTTTGATGCGCTGCTTAATATACAGCTTGCAATGGCATTCTCAGATGCTTCTAAAACAGGACTGGTTGCAAGCTTTATAAGAGACTATTATTCACAGGTTGAGGCGTTTTTAGGTACCGATAATAAATACGGCTCAATAGTCAATGAACGCTATATTTTCAAGAAGCTGTGCAGTGAGGAATTTGAGAAGAGCGCTGCCAATTTGAAGAAGGCTAAAGAGAGCTTTGAAAAATATAAGGAACTCAGTATGCTGGACGGAGCACCGCTTATTTCTGAGAATGTATTCAAAGAGAATAATGCACCTTCAAGAGAAGCTTCCGCAATTAAAAAGCTGTTCACAAAGAAAGAGAAGAAGGAGCCTGAAGCTGAAGCAGAACCGGAGCTTATTCTTACAAATGCCAATGAACTTGACAAGCTTCTTTCAGAACTCGACGGTCTTATAGGACTTAACGAAGTCAAGGAAGAGGTCAAATCACTTATTAATCTGATAAAGGTCAGAAAGCTTCGCAAGAATCACAATCTGCCACTTATGGATATGAGCTTCCATATGGTATTTACCGGCAATCCCGGAACCGGTAAGACGACTGTAGCGAGAATAATTGCAGGCATCTATAAGGAGCTTGGAGTACTTTCGAAGGGTAACCTTGTAGAGACGGACCGTTCAGGTCTGGTCGCTGGTTATGTTGGACAGACAGCTCTTAAGGTGCGCGAGGTTGTAGACAGAGCAATAGGCGGTGTGCTTTTCATTGATGAGGCATATTCGCTTGCAAGCTCCTGCAGCAATGACTTCGGTGACGAGGCAATTGAGACTCTGGTCAAGCTTATGGAAGACCACAGGGATGATTTAGTGGTTATCGTGGCGGGCTATAAGGATGAGATGCAGACCTTCTTAAAGAGTAATACAGGTCTGATGTCAAGATTTAATAAATTTATAACCTTTAATGATTACTCAGATGACGAGTTAATTGATATTCTTGAGGTTATGGCACACAACGGCGGATTTGAGATTGAGGCGGACGCACTTGATAAGTGTCGTGAGATTATTTCCGCAATGAGTGCAAAGGAACGTGAAGATTTTGGCAATGCAAGAGGTATCAGAAATCTGTTCGAGAGGACTGTAGTTAATCAGGCAAACAGAATTACAACTCTTACAGAGCCGGGGATTGATGATTTAACAAAAATTAAGAAGGAAGACGTGAGGGGATAATGTTAGGTTACGTGTATCTTATTATGGCAGTGGCTTTTGGTTTTCTTGTGTGCTCGTTCGCATTCCCGGGCCTTAAGAATGCCGCTGACACAACTTATCGCGAGAATGAAATAGGCTTGTCCAAGTATTTAATACTTGTACCTGCATGGTTCACTGTAGGAACCATATTCATGACATGGTTGTGCTATCTGCTTGCATGCATATTTAAGAATTCGCGTTTCCCTCTGCTGTATGCTAACGAGGTCATTATGTTTGCGATGATCCCGGTGCTTACAATCGGACTTTATATTATTATCAACAGAGAAGGAAGATTCCTTCGCGGTGAACACCAGAAGTTCACTATACCTGAAATTATACTGTTTGCATGCGTTGCAGTTCTGTTTTATCTGCTGTTCCGCATGACGTTTAAGGTAGACCATGGTCAGCTCTATATCGGACTGTCGGTTTTCTCGGATTTCACTCCGCATATGTCGATGATCAGGTCTTTTTCCTATGGTCAGAATTTCCCTACACAGTATTCCGTATGTGCGGGTAGTGATGTAAGATATCATTTCATGTTTGAATTCCTGGTAGGTAATCTGGAATTCTTAGGCATGAGAATTGATCATGCATTCAATCTGCCCAGCTTTATGAGCATAATGTCCATGTATTCCCTGCTTTATGTGCTCGCCTGCAAGATTACGGGCAAGAGACTGGCAGGATATCTTACATGTGCATTTCTTACCTTCAGATCGTCTGCATCACTGCTTATATATATGGCAGGAATACCTAAGGCTGACGGCGTTTTGAAGACGATGTTTAAGAACCTGGAATTTATAGGCTCTACTCCTAATGAGAACTGGGGCTTATGGAATCTTAATGTTTATTGTAACCAGAGGCATTTTGCGTTAGGCATATGTGTGCTTTTGCTGTTACTTATAATTTATCTGCCTCATCTGTACAGAGGCTTCAACAGAATGATAGCTGACGGCAGAGGCATTAAATCCTGGATATATGTGAGCCTTATAGGACGTGAAGGATGGGAGATAACTGATCTTAAAGTGGCTATAGTTTCAGGTCTTTTACTTGGTGCTTTAGGTTTCTTTAACGGAGCTGTGTTACTCGCAACGGTTATTGTTCTGTTCTTCGTTGCCGCTGCTTCAGACAACAGATTCCAGTTCCTGATAATGGCCGGAATCGGCGGTGTGCTTGCACTTATTCAGACTAAAGTGTTTATTGACGGAAGTACCTTCAGCACATCCTTCAGATACGGATTTCTTGCGGAGAATGCGACAATAGCGGGTTCAGTTCTTTATATACTGAGACTGCTTGGAATTCTACCGATTCTTCTCTTGGTTGTATTCGCTGTTTCGAAGCAGATTAGAAGATATCTGATGATATGCTTCTCAGCACTGATTGTTTTTGCATTCAATTTCTCACTTACACCGGATATCGCAGTTAACCATAAGTACATTATGATTGCAGTTATGCTGCTTGATATATTTGCCGCAGGCTTTATTGTTCTTCTGTGGTCAAATAAGAGCAATATGATGAAAGTAATTGCAGTCATTCTGATTATCTGCCTGACCTCGACAGGCCTTTATGAAACAACTGTGCTTATGAGACGCAATAATCCTAAGTACTCAATTGTCAATAATCTTGATGATGAGCTTTTAGTATGGCTTGCAGATAATACTTCTTCAAAGGATCTGTTCCTTACGGCTAATTATTACCTTACAAATTCAAGTACAGGTTCTTCCTTCATACTGAGCGGAGTAATGCTTTATGATGCATGGCAGTATTTTGGATGGTCTGCAGGATATGACACCGGCGCTCGAGACGAAGTTGTAAAAAGCATTTATTCGTGTACGGATGCAGAGAATCTTAAACGACTGATAAAAAAGAATAATTTTGCTTATGTGGTAATTGATTCATTTAACAGAGATTCTCAGGATTATGTTGTTAACGAGGACCTCTTTGATGAAACCTTCCCTGTAGTTTATCAAAATGGCTCAGGACATAATCTGATTAAAATATATAGAACAAAATAAGTAACAGAGGCTAAAAAATGAGTGTTAATTCTAAGAAAAATACAAATGAATTCTTATCGCTGCCTTCTATAGTTGCGATTATGGGCGTTATTATTCTGTGCCTTGTATTCGCAGCTGCCAGGGTATTGTTTGGAGAGGAATTCAGTTTATTCTTCGGATGGTGGTTTGTTGTTTTTGCATTGGGTCTGATTTTTATGCCGTTCTCAATTCTGATATTTGGCAAATTCTCAGATCTTGGATGGCTTTTTTCAAAGGTCATAGGAATTGCCCTGTCAGGATGGTTTGTATGGTATATTGCATCAATAAAGCTGCTTAAATTCACAAGAACCAACTGTCTTATACTTATCGGAATCTGTCTGATTGCAAACATACTGGTCTTTGTGTTTAATAAGCAGAAGATTGTCAAGCAGATTGATACAGGTAAGCTGTCGCATATTATTTACGCAGAGATTATATTCCTTGCAATGTTTGTATTCTGGCTGTATTTGAGAGGCTTCAATCCCAAGGCCTACGGTACGACAGAGAAGCTGATGGATTTAGGAATCATGCAGTCAATTCTGCGCTCGGATTATATGCCTCCGCAGGATATGTGGCTTGCAGGAGAAAGCCTTAATTACTACTATGTTGGTCAGTTTATGGCGTCATATCTGTCAAGAGTATGCAACTGTGGTGCTGAATATGGATATAATTTCATGCTTATGATGCTTGCGGCCTTCGGATTCTCTCTGCCCGCAACACTCATATTTAATGTGGCTTCTGACAATGTTAAATATCAGCCCGTTAAGAGTCCTGTAGTTAAAGAGGCTTTTGCTATTCTTGCCGGAGCTATTGCAGGTACTGCCGTATGTCTTACCGGTAATATGCATTATGTAGTATATGCAAGAATTATACCCTGGATAAGGACAATGCTTGGTCTTGATAAAATGGCAGAGGCATCGGGATATTCATTCCCTAATTACTGGTTCCCGGATGCGACCAGATATATAGGATACAATCCTGAGACAACAGATAAGACAATACACGAATTCCCTCTGTACTCATTCGTTCTTGGCGATCTGCATGCACATGTAATTAATATCATGTTCGTGCTCACTGTTGTCGCAATACTGTACGCACTGCTTGTTGAGCGCAAATCAAGAATGGATAATGCAAGACTTAATCTTGAATTCTCATGTTCTGATAAAAACGCTTACTTTGGAATTCCTGATTTTGTAACAGAGGTATTTAATCCCTGCGTTATAATGACAGGCTTCTTTATAGGCTTGTTCCATACAACTAATTTCTGGGATTTCCCTATATATTTTGTTGTTGCAGGAGCAATTATACTGTTCAGCAACTGTGTTTTATTCAATTTTAAGAAGCAGTCATTAATTCTTACAGCATTCCATGCAATTGTTGTACTTGTAGTGTCTAAGATTGTATGTCTGCCGTTCTCAATAAGCTTCAACCAGATATCTTCATCAATAGGTCTGTGCGATGCACATACTCCGCTGTACCAGCTGGCTATATTATGGGGTCTGCCTTTAGTAATGGTATTCGCTTATCTGGGTTCACTGATTCGTGATCTTAAGGATGATAAGGTTTTTGATAAGACTGAGGATGTGATAGGAAGTAAGAACGGATTGTTCAGATTTATCGGCAATCTTAATATCACTGATATGTTTGTACTGGTACTTGGATTATGCGCTTTTGGTCTTGTACTTATTCCTGAAATCATTTATGTAAGGGATATTTACTCGGGTTCATACAAGCGTGCCAACACAATGTTCAAGCTTTCGTATCAGGCATTTATACTCTTTGGAATGTCCATGGGCTTTATAATGTCCAAGTTCTTATTCTTCGCTAAGTACAAGAGAAGAAGAGTTCTTGCAATTATTTCCATTTGTCTTCTTATCTGGTCCTGTGGATATTTCGGTAATTCTACAAAGGCATGGTTTGGTAAATGGACAACACGTGAAGGCTATATTGGTCTTGACGCAGGACAGTACCTTAAGGATATAAATATTGAGGATTATGATGCCACTAACTGGCTGATGGCTAATCTTGACGGACAGCCCGTAGTGCTTGAAGTCAACGGAGACAGCTATACAGATTACTGCAGAGTTTCAGCAAGAACTGGATTCCCTACAATAATGGGCTGGAAGACACATGAGTGGTTATGGCAGAGTGACAGCTCTCTTGCTTATCCTGAGAAGCTGACAAGACGAGAGAATGATATAAAGACAATTTATACATCCTCAGATTCCGGTGAAGTGAAGAGACTTCTTGAGCAGTATAAGGTCGAATACATTTATGTGGGTTCCCTTGAAAGAGAGAAGTTCGGTTCAGAACTGAATTATGATTCGTTACTTAGTATGGGCAGGATTGTATATCCATTCGGTAACGATAATAACAGTATTTGGAATAATACATTTATTCTCAAGGTCAATAAATAAAATTTTGGTGTATGTATTGAGGTGTTTATGGTAGGCAAACTGAAAGAACTTCAGGCTACAACAGAATATCCGCTTGTTGAATACGTGTTCTCCTTAGTCGACAGTATGGACAACATCAGTGATGTTGTTAATTATCTGCTTGATGCATTGGGTAACAGGTATAATTTCGATGCTATCATTGTCAAAGAAGTGAATGGACCTACATCTGTCAAATGTATATATGAATGGTGCGTTGACGGTAGCAGCGAACTTATAAATGTTGAGAACAGATATCTTGAGAACATCTGGGACAACTGGATGCTAAGCTATAAGAATAATCCCGATAAGGTTTGGACGTATCATATTTCTGATGGTGAATGTCCCTTAAAGGTAATCAGAAACGATTATCTTGCATCGCTAATAGAGATTCCTATATTCAAGAATGATAATTATGTCGGCTGCATTGAATATATGGACGGCAAGGATGAGAACAGGGAATTTAACAAGGAGCTTATAGGTGACCTTCAGCAGTTCGGAAGAATTATGTCGTCATATCTTATGCCTCTTAGAGAGCTTGAGATGAATCATCTTAAGGTGCATGATTTTACAACCTATGATTCGATTACTCACCTTCCCAGATATGAGATATTTGTAAGTGAACTTGCCAACCAGGTTAAAAAAATAGAAGGTAGTGTTATAGAATTCGTTAGTCTTGATATGTCCAACTTTAAGTATCTTAATGAGAAATACGGATATGTCGAGGGTAACAGAATCTTAAAAATGGTTGCTTCAAGATTCTATGGGCTTTCGGATAAGATTATTTCC
>X415_White_Rhinoceros__coassemble_302_pt1 | contig 12223 bp, 14 predicted proteins | sample X415_White_Rhinoceros__metabat2_high_PE_001 | metagenome-assembled genome bin X415_White_Rhinoceros | reverse complement strand
GGATTATTGTAATTGGGGAGGAAGATCATGATAAACAAAAAGAATGATACAGAAGTAATCATTAACAATAAACGTTACACTCTGTCCGGCTTTGAGAGTGAGGAATATCTTCAGAAGATTGCCACCTTCCTCAATAGCAAAATTAATGAGCTCAAGCAGCAGGATTTTTATAAGACGCTTGATTCTGATATGCGTTCAATCCTGATTGAGATAAATATTGCAGACGAGTATTTCAAACTTAAGAGACAGTTCGCTGAGAGCGAGGATGATTCTGATTCAAAGAGCAACGAGATTTATTCCCTTAAGCATGAGATTATGGCTCTTCAGGCTAAGATTGAGAAGGCCAATAAGGAGATAGAGCATCTCAGAGGAGAAGTTGTTGAGGAACAGAAGAAGAATGTCAAGCTTGAGACCGAGCTTACTTCAGAGAGAAAGAAATCAACTAAATAATTATGAGCAGATTTGAATTACTTGCTCCGGCCGGAAGCCTTGCGGCACTTAAGGCTGCGGTCAATGCAGGAGCTGATGCCGTCTATATTGGCGGCGCCAAATTCGGTGCCAGAGCGTATGCAGATAATCCCCCGTGTGATGAATTAATACAGGGGATTAATTTTTGTCATCTTAGAAACAGAAGAGTATACCTTACGGTCAATACTCTTTTTAAGAATGCAGAGCTTTATGATGAGCTCTTTGATTATCTGAAGCCTTATTATGAAGCAGGGCTTGATGCTGTTATTGTTCAGGATATAGGAGCGGCTGAGTTTATTTCAAAGAATTTTAAGGGCCTTGATATTCATATTTCCACACAGGCTGCTATTACTATGGCTGAGGGCGCCAAGCTGTTATGTGAAAGAATCGATGGTATTACACGAGTAGTTCCTGCAAGAGAGCTGTCACTTACGGAACTGAAACGTTTCAGAGAAGATTCTAAGCTTGAGATAGAAGTATTTGTTCACGGAGCTTTATGTTACTGCTATTCAGGCCAGTGCCTTTTAAGCTCTATGATAGGCGGTAGAAGCGGTAACCGCGGACGCTGCGCTCAACCCTGCAGGAAGCTGTATGACGGCAGATATCTTTTATCTCCTAAGGACCAGTGCCTTCTTCCGGTAATACATGAGCTTATGGATATAGGTATTGATTCTTTTAAAATCGAAGGACGAATGAAGAGTCCGGAGTATACTGCAGGTGTTGTTTCTGTATATAGAAAGTATATAGATCTCTATGAAAAGCTTGGCAGCAATGCATACCGTTCTTATATTAAAGATAATCAGAAGCAGTTAAACAAAGATATTGATATATTAAAGGATCTGTACAACAGAGGCGGATTTAACAGCGGATATCTGTTCAGCCATAACGGACCGGATATGATGAGCTTTGAGCGCCCTAATCATAGTGGCGTTCTTGTTGGTGAAGTAATAAATACCAGAGGTCGTGAGGCAATTATAAAATTCACTAATTCAGTTAACGCCCAGGATGTGTTAGAAATAAGAGATTCTAACTGTAAAGTATTTGAGTTTACACTTGGGTCGGGATATGACAGCGGTGAGAACTTTGGATGCATAACCATGAAGGGTAAGAATGCTTCAAAGGGTATGCAGGTCTATCGCACGAAGAATAGTGAACTGAACAGTTATATTGATGAAACCTATGTTAATAACAATTCAAAGGTTCCCATCAAAGCTGAATTTGAAGCGCATGTCGGCTCTAAGTACAGTTTAAAGCTCAGCACAGGCGTGACCTGCGTAGCTGTACAGGGCGATATTACAGAGGCTGCGGGCAATGCGCCTGCTACAGAAGAAAGCCTTACTAAGCAGCTGTCTAAGCTTGGCGAGACAGACTTTATATATGACGGAAGAATTAAGTTTGATATAGACAGCAATGTATTTATTCCTTCTTCTAAACTGAATGAACTAAGAAGGAAGGCAGTGTGTGAGCTTGAAGAGGCAATTGTTGGTAAATACAAACGCTCTACAATAGTAGAACAGCCCTTTGAGAAGAATATATCGTCAGTAGCAGCACCTTATGCAGATGTTTATTCAGTATGGAATATCAGTCAGCTCGAAAGAGTAATTCATAACACTGATGAAGGAGAAATATATTATAATCTTACTTCGCTGGACATAAGTATTATAAAGGATGTCATTAGTTTAGCAGGTGAGCATAAGGTGTATTTCGGACTTCCTTATGTTAGCAGGGCCGCAGTATATGACAGAATAGTTGAACTGCTTGAAGCTGTCAAAAGAGAAGGTCTTGATGTGGCATTTCTTGTAAGAACCAGAGAAGAAGAAATGGCAGTAAGTAAGTCTGGTTTAAACTACAGAACAGACTATAATCTCTATGTAATGAACAACTCTTCGGCAAAACTAAGTAAGGCCGGATATACAATATCTACAGAACTTAACAGAGAAGAAATTAAGGAGCTTGATTTAAGCGACGGTGATTTTATTGTATACGGTTATCAGCCTGTAATGATCAGTGCCCAATGTGTTTATAAGAATAAGTTTGGCAAGTGCAGAGACCGTTCTCTGGATGATTTTGTTACTGTTACCGATGAACTTTCTCATGACTTCAGATGCAGACAGCTGTGCAGCTTCTGTACGAATATTATTTACAACTCAGCGAAGCTTAACCTTGAAGCTGATAAGGAAGAACTGATTGATATGGGTATTAAGAGATTCAGATATGAATTCACCTTTGAAACAGAGGATGATATTGATATGTTCTTCAAAGACCGGAGCGCAAGAAACAGTGAGCATTTCACAAACGGCCATTATCAAAGAGGCGTGCAGTAATCGTCGTTCTTGACAAGAGCGTAGGTGTAGAGTAAACTAAAACCAGTTTCAGATAACAACACCTATAGCGGAGGAACTGCGATGGTAGAAGCAACGAGCTGTGGTGGTGTAGTTATTTTCAGAGGAAAAATCTTATTATTGTACAAAAATTACAAGAATAAGTATGAGGGCTGGGTCCTTCCCAAGGGAACGGTAGAGGAAGGCGAGGAATTCAAAGACACAGCACTGAGGGAAGTGAAGGAAGAGACAGGCGTAGACGCACAGATTATCAAGTACGTAGGCAAGAGCTCGTATACTTTCAATACTCCTCAGAATACTGTCATGAAGGATGTTCACTGGTACCTCATGATGTCTGATAGTTATTACAGCAAACCACAGAGGGAAGAGTTCTTTTGTGACTCGGGTTATTACAAGTATCATGAGGCATATCATTTACTCAAATTTGCCAATGAGAAACAGATACTTGAGAAGGCTTACAATGAATACGTAGACTTAAAGAAGAGTAACCTGTGGGGCAACAAGAAGTATTTCTAAAAGAAGATAAGCGGTGAGAAATCTCACCGCTTGTTTTGTGATTGATTATGTATGTTTAAACTTATACTTCGTGACGAGGATGCTTGCGGACGATTTCTGCAGCATTGGTAATCTCAGTTACGATAGCGATATCAAAGGATGAGCTCAAAGAATCGATACGTGATAAGAGTTCGCCCTGTGATGTAGCGACATACTTGGGTTTAAGTCTGTTGAGAGAATAGCAGATAATATCTGTACGGCATACTTCGCAGTTGCAGCAGTTAAGCATGGGCATCATAGCATCAAGCTTACGCTCAACCATATCCTCCATAAGATTTTTAACTATAAGACTCATATCAATCTCCCTCCTATTTATTGCATAATTTGATTATAGAACGTATAAGGTTATATAACAAGAATAAAATTATTTTAGTTTCATACAACTTTTGATATACTAAATAAAATCTATGTCAGTTTGGAGATAAGAAATGGATAAAATTAAGGCATTATTTGTCAAATATAAAGAAATAATTATGTACCTGATCTTCGGTGTGGCTACAACACTTGTTAACTGGATTATAACATTTATATGCCAGAAGGTCTTCGGACTAAACGAAATCGGTACAGAAACCATGATTGCCAATGCAATTGCATGGTTCGGCGCAGTTCTGTTTGCATTCATAACCAACAGAAGATTTGTGTTCGAGAGCACAAACAGCTCAGTATGGTATGAGATGCTTAAGTTCTATCTGGCACGCATTTTCTCCGGTCTGTTTGAAATCTTCCTGCCTGATGCACTGGTATTCTTATCAGAGAAGGTATCATTCTTAAGCTTCTTAAGCAAAGATTTCTTAAGTATTACCGGCGGAGTTGCCAAGCTGATTACCTGTGTTGTAGTTATTATTATTAATTATATATTGAGTAAACTTGTTGTTTTCAGAAAAAGCAAAAAGAAAGAAGAGACAAAATGAGCAGAGAGAGCATAATTCTTAAAAAGGGCGAAGGTCGTACAATTAAGAAGGGCGGCCTTTGGATTTATGACAATGAGATTGATAAGATACCCGAAACTGTTAAAGACGGTGATATTATAGACGTTCTTGATTTTGACGGATTCTTCCTCGGAACGGGATTCATTAACAGAAAGTCAAAAATTACCGTTCGTCTTCTGGCACGCAGAACTAAGAATCTTGATATCAATGAACTTATAAAGACCCGTGTACGCAATGCCTGGGAATACAGAAAGAAGGTAATTGATACTTCCTGTGCGCGCCTGATTTTTGGCGAGGCTGATTTTTTACCCGGTATTGTAGTTGACAAATTTTCTGACTATCTTGTTGTAGAATCTCTGGCACTTGGAATTGATAAGCTTAAGCCTCAGATTCTTGAGGAGCTTGTGAAGGTTCTTAAGGAAGACGGAATTGAGATTAAGGGTATATACGAGAGAAGCGATGCCAAGGTGCGCGAGCTTGAAGGTATGGAGCGCTCCAAGGGCTTTATAGGTGAACCGTTTGAGACCAAGGTTCAGATAGTTGAGAACGGTGTTAAGTACTATGTAGATATAGAGGACGGACAGAAGACAGGCTTCTTCCTTGATCAGAAGAATAACAGAGCTGCAGTACAGAGGCTTGTCAAGGGTGCAAGGGTATTGGACTGCTTCACTCACACAGGTTCTTTTGCCCTTAATGCAGCTTATGGAGGAGCGAAAGAGGTTATCGCAGCTGATATTTCTGAGACAGCCATAAACCAGGCCCGTGAGAATGCTAAGCTCAACGGCTTTGAACAGACAGTATCCTTTAAGTGTGTTGATGTATTCGATTTCTTACCTAAGCTTATAGAGGATGGAGAGAAGTTTGATGTGGTTATTCTTGATCCTCCTGCATTTACTAAATCAAGAAGCTCAATTAAGGACGCTGTAAGAGGTTATAAAGAGATTAACTTAAGGGGTATGAAGTTAGTTAAGAACGGCGGATTCTTATGTACCTGTTCGTGCTCACATTTTATGGACCCGGACACCTATTATGACACAATTGAGAAGGCTGCTCATGATGCACATAAGCGTATCAGACAGGTGGAATATAAAACACAAGGACCCGACCATCCCATTCTCTGGGAAGCTGGCGAGTCCTACTATTTGAAGTTCTATATACTTCAAGTGTGTGATGAAATTTAGTCTCCTCCGATTTTGACGGGCTTGACATCCTGAGTGGTGTAGTACTTTATCATATTGGGATTATGCATCATTATGAATCGGTCCTCGGCTAATTCGATGTCCCTGACATAAGTTGTATTATCATATATGATAAAGTTGTCATTCATCGTATCCTGAAATGGGAGGATAGGGGTAAATTGTTTTTCGGACATAATGAAGTCACCTCCAAAATATGTGAAGATTATATCATACTTCACGTAATTTGGCAAGTGCCATATTTTTGACACATTTATATGGATATATGATACTAAGTATAACTGTAAACATAGTATTTTTTTGTAATTTATTCTTTTGAGAAAGGAGGCAACTTATGATATTTCATGTATCAGACGCGGGAGTTTTTAAGTCGGGTCTTTTTGTTGATGTAAGTTCGCCTTCTCCCAATTTGTCAAAGAATAGAAAGCTCTCAGCCTCGGAGACAATTACAGTAAGCGGCGAGAGCGCAGTACAGGAAGCTTCGAGAAGTATACTGAGCGGCAACAGCCCGGCATACCTTGTAAGTATTTCAGGTGAAGGCAAGGCAGCGCTTAATACTATGAAGTCTTTATCGCAGGGTATGAACAATATAGTCAATAATGCCGATAAAAATACTGTAACAACTAATCTTATAGCCGGTGGTCCTGAAACTAACAGTGCCGGCAATAGTATTATGAGCGGTACATTGAATCAGACGCCTGTAAAGAATAATAATTTACAGACTGAAACAGTTATGAATAATGTTACTGCAGAACAGAAAAAGGTAAGTGAAGAACCTGTTTTGGAAGAAACATCCAAATCAGTTAACACAAACAATCTTTCAAGATTTACTGAATATCAGCTGAAGCAGATGGTTAATGACGGTTCCATTACGCGCACTGATATGAATGATGAACTTGAGAAACGCACTAAGTCTGAATAGGAGGTAAGTATATGAATTCAATTTTTGGCTTTTCATCTTCAGACAATAATAATTACGCATCTTCAATTTTTAATAATACATCTTCTCTTGGCGATTATTCACTGATTCAGAGCGGAGCATATAAGAAGCTTCTTAAGGCTTATTATAATAAGCAGGATAGTACCGCAGCTAATTCTGAAGCAAGCAAAACTGAGAAGATTAATTTAAGTACTGCCAATTCAGACGCAACTGCACTTGGTTCAGCAGTTAATAAACTGATGAGCGAAGAGATTAGCGAGGATAACCGTGAGAATCTTAAGAAGGATCTTAAGGGCGTGATTGATAAGTACAATTCTCTTATTGATTCCGCAAGCGGTGTAGATAACACTGCAGTTTTAAGACAGGCTCTCTGGATGACGCAGGGAACCAGCGCTAACGCAGCAACTCTTACAGATATCGGTATTTCAATCGGTGAGGGCAATAAGCTTACACTTGATGAAGAGAAGTTTGACAAGGCTGATTTAGGTACCTTTAAGACAATGTTTGAGGGCAAGGATTCATATATGGGTAAGCTTTCAAGCAGGTCAGGACTTATAGCGAACGCAGCCAAGAATGCGGTTACCGGTTCTTCATCAGCTTCGACCTATACAAATTCAGCAGATTACAAATCGGTTGATATGGGAAATATCATCGATACACTTTACTAATTCAATATTTTTATATATTATTAAAACATATCGGAGCCATCCGATATGTTTTTTTGAAGGGAGAAATCAGTTATGAGAGTTTTAGAGAATATCAGCCCCAAGAGGGTGTTTTATTATTTTGAGGAGATTTGTTCAGTACCTCACGGCTCCGGCAATACAAAGATAATCAGTGACAAGCTTAAGGGAATGGCATTATCACTTGGATGCGAGTGCATTCAGGATGAGCTTAACAATCTCATAATAAAGAAAGGTGCAAGCGCAGGCTATGAGAGCTGCGCACCTGTTATTCTTCAGGGGCATATGGACATGGTATGTACCAAGGAAGACGGTATTGATAAGGATATGACAAAAGACGGTCTCGACCTTATCGTGAACGGTGACTGGCTTAGTGCCAAGGGTACATCCTTAGGCGGAGATGACGGCATTGCTGTTGCTATAGCTTTCGCGATTCTGGAAGATGAAACTCTTAAGCATCCTCCTATTGAAGTTATAGTTACGGTTGATGAAGAAGTAGGAATGGATGGAGCCTTCGGAATCGATCTTTCTTCAGTTAAGGGCAGAAGACTTCTCAATATTGACTCAGAAGAGGAAGGCGTATTCACTGCTTCCTGTGCCGGAGGACTTAGAGCTGACTGCACTATTCCTGCTGTTAAAGAGAAAGCAGAAGGCATCTCGAAGTTTTCAGTAGAAATTGGCGGACTTATCGGTGGACATTCCGGCTGTGAGATAGAGAAAGGTCGCGGCAATGCAAACAAGCTTATGGCAAGAGTCCTTTTTGAAGCAACTAAAGAGCTTGAGAGCCTTAGACTGTGTGAGTATAAGGGCGGACAGTTTGATAATGTAATCTGTCCTTTCTGCGTGGCAGAAATTGCTGTTGATAAATCTCAAGAGAAGAATTTTGAAGAGTATATTGCTAAAATGGACGCTATTCTGAAGGCTGAGTATGCTACTGCAGATCCCGGCGTATACGTTAAGTGTTCAGTAATAGATGCAAACGAAGTCAAGGCATTCACCAGAGAAGATTCGAAGAGAATTCTTACTGCACTTTTTGTCCTTCCGCAGAGCGTAATTGAGATGAGCATGGATATTAAAGGACTTCCTCAGACCTCGCTTAACCTCGGTGTTATTAATACTAAGGATAATTCAGTTGATTTCTCATATTCAATACGTTCAAGCATCGGCTCTCAGAAGATGATGGTTCTGGACAGAGTTGTAGCAATTGTTGAAATGGCCGGTGGCAATGTTTCTACAAGAGGAATGTATCCCGGCTGGGCTTTCAACAGAGATTCAAAATTCAGAAATACTTTAGCGGAAGTATTCAAGAGACTGAACGGATATGACGCTAAGATAAGTGCTACACACGGCGGCCTTGAGTGCGGTCTGTTTATAGACAAATTACCGGGCCTTGACTGTGTGTCTATAGGCCCGGATCTTCGAGATATTCATTCCTGTGGTGAGAAACTCTCGATTGCCTCTGTAGAGAGACTATATAAGCTTATCGTAGAATTCCTCGCAGCCCTTAAGGACTGATTAACAGGTTTCGGGTTCGTCGTATTTCTCGCCGAATGTGTCTACAGTAACTGACTTCATGGTCTGATCCTCGTAAGGGTGGTCATTCCAGTCAGTTGCTGTCTCAGCAATAGCGTTAACGACTTCCATTCCTTCAATAATCTTGCCGAAGGAAGCGTACTGACCGTCAAGGTGAGGAGCATCCTTGTGCATAATGAAGAACTGAGAACCTGCTGAATTGGGATTCATGGCACGTGCCATTGAGAGAACACCTGCGGTATGCTTAAGTTCGTTATTAAAGCCGTTGCCATTAAACTCGCCCTTGATTGAATAACCGGGATCACCCATTCCTGTGCCGTTAGGACAGCCGCCCTGAATCATGAAACCGGGTATAACGCGATGGAATATAAGTCCGTTATAAAAGCCTTTATTAATTAAGGAAATAAAATTCCTTACTGTGTTAGGTGCAATCTCGGGATATAATTCGGCTTTCATTATACCGCCGTTTGCCATTTCAATTGTAACTACGGGATTTTTCATTTGATTACCTCCTGATGAATTATCTTGTATAATTCTACACCATATATTAAAATTATTCTACACAAAGAATGATTTACCCTGATAGGAGAATTATCTGTTTATGAGCTTTAAGTATTGGGAATACAAAAGTGAGTTGGAGAATAAACAGTCTGAAGAGATTGTATCAGAAGTTTGTACTGAAGTTGAAACTGCTGTAAGCGAGGTTGTAGTTCCGCCCTGCGAGATTAATGAAGCACTGGACAGTGAAGAGCAGCAGATTGAGACATACGCTTCTTCAACAGAGATACCGGAAGTTAAAAATCAAGGTAAGAAGAGCACTGCAAGGAAGATATTTGTTGACGGTCTTTTAGGAATACCGTTTATTACTGTAGTACTTATTCTTATCAGTACATTAGTTGCAGCACTTACGATTATAACTATCGGTTTTGGCGCAGGTACAATTGCAGGCTTTGGTGCAACACTTCTTTCCATTGCATACAGCTTTATTTCTTTTAGTTCAACCGTTTCAACAGCTCTGATTATTCTGAGCGCGGGTCTTGTACTCGGAGCCGTCTCATTCTTACTTATGATTCTTACGGCTCTTTTGGGCGGCAAAGCAATACCTGCCGTTGCAGGACTTTATGTTTCTATAGTTAAGAAATTACATCTATTCAGATAATCGGAGAAGACGATATGAAGAAATTTAGTAAGGTTTGTTTAATTATAGCACTGATTCTTTTTGTGCTCGGAGCAGGAATAGGCGTCGGTACATATCTTGTTGTAAGAGAGACTCCCTGGACAGACGTCAGTGACAGCATCGGTTCACATACATATGTTTTTGAAGGCTGCGATATTAAGTCAGTTAATGTTACAACAACTTACGGTAACGTAGAATTTGAAGAGGGTGATGTCTGGACCGTAGAATTCAGTAATGTATATACTCCCATGGCAAGTGCTTCTGTTGATAATAATGAACTGAATGTAAGTATTAATACACCCGTGGATATTTCAGTATGTGAATGGAACGTCGGTGTCATGCCTGATTTCGATATTAAGGCAAGACCTAAGGTTAAAGTTATTTACCCTAAGAATACGGAGCTGTATTCTACAGATGTTCAGAGCTCTGTAGGATATATTGATTTCGCCGGCCTGAAGACAGATTTCTTAGTAGCGCAGACAGCAATCGGACAGATTAATGCCGAGGATGCTTATGTATATAATTCCGGAGCTACGCAGACAATACTTGGCGAGATTAAGACAGGCGATAATTTCCTTATAGACACTTCCTACAAATTCAGATTATGGTAATAAATAAACCGGACAGTTTATAACTGCCCGGTTTCATTTTGGGAAATACTTGACGTCACATGTAATCAGATGCTCTTGGTAGCGTTCTTAAGCCATTCTTTATCTGAATCGTCAAGATGAGGTGCAAGAGCCTCGTATACCTTTTTGTGATATGAGTTGAGTATGGCAATTTCTTTTGCAGACATCTCGTCTTTATTGACAGGTCGGGTGTCGATAGGACAGAGGGTGAGTGCTTCGAAGCACATGAACTGTCCGTACTCAGTCTTTTTGGACTTAATGCATAAAAGATCGTTCTCTGTTCTTATACCATACTTGCCTTCAATATAAATTCCGGGCTCATCCGTAATTACCATACCTTCCTCTAAGGGAGTGAGGCACGAAGGACGGGCAGGATTCCAGTGGAAGCTCTGGGGACCTTCATGAACATTAAGGAAGAATCCTACGCCATGGCCGGTTCCGTGATTATAGTCCTCGTATTCATCCCAGAAAGGAGCACGAGCGAGAATATCAAGATTAGCGCCGCTACAACCCTCCTTGAAGACTGCTGCCTCAAGACTGAGATGTCCACGAAGTACCTTAGTGTAATCATGCTTCATTTCGTCAGATACAGGTCCTACGGCTACAGTTCTTGTAATATCAGTTGTACCTGTAAGATACTGTGCGCCTGAGTCGAGAAGGAAGAGACCTTCAGGCTTAACCTCAACGTCAGTCTCTTTGGTGGGCTCATAGTGGATGATAGCTCCGTGAGCATTATAGCCTGCTATTGTATCGAAGCTGAGTCCTTGGATGCCTTCGCCTTTGTCTCTGAATTCCTTAAGCTTGGCTGCTGCAGAAAGCTCTGTGATCTTAATCTTACCGATATTCTCGTCAAGCCAGTGAAGGAATCTTACCATTGCAACGCCGTCTATGATATTGGCCTTGCGAAGATTGTTCATCTCTGTCTCATTCTTAAGAGCCTTCATATGAGTTGAAGGATTGCTCAAATTGATAAGGTTATAGTTATCGCATAATTTTGCATACAGAGCATAATTGAGTTTCTTCTCGTCAATTAAGATGCTTTCACCCTTATTAAGCTTTGTAACATAAGAATAAATTTCGTTATAGGCATAGACTTTCACACCGTTATTCTCAAGATATGAAGAGTGTTCACTCATGACCTTGGTGTTCGCAAACAGTGTAACATCATTCTGACTGATAATAAGATATGAGAGGAATACAGGATTGCATTCAACATCACTTCCGCGCATATTCAGTATCCATGCTATATCGTCGAGTGAGGTAAGAATATGTAAGGAAGCGCCGGCCTCAGACATTTTAGCTCTGATGGCAGCTAACTTATCTGAAGTACTGCGGCCAGTGATGTCATCTGAAAGCTCTATAACAGGGTTGGCTGAAAGTGCAGGACGGTCGGTCCAGATTTTGTCCGAAAGATCAAGCTCGGCATTAACTAAAGCACCTGCCTTAAGAGCGATTTCAGCGAACCGTCTGCCGCTTGACACAGGCCATACACGTCCGTCAAAGCCGATTACATCACCGGAACCTACATTGTTCTCAAGAAAGGCATTGATTGTAGGAACGCCTTCTTCTCCCGATTTCATAAGCGTAATAGTAGAGCCTTTGAGCTAATCGGCTGCCTGTAAGAAATATCTTCCGTCTGTCCAAAGATATGCATCCTTAGCAGTTACAAGAAGAGTTCCGGCAGAGCCTGTGAAGCCTGACATATATTCTCTTTCTCTGAGATAATCACCGACATACTCAGAGTCATGATAATCTGAGGTCGGAATAAGAT
>X415_White_Rhinoceros__coassemble_300_pt1 | contig 12295 bp, 6 predicted proteins | sample X415_White_Rhinoceros__metabat2_high_PE_001 | metagenome-assembled genome bin X415_White_Rhinoceros | reverse complement strand
ACCTATTTCTACAAGGTCGGTGACGGTGAGGTGCAGAGCTTTGTAACCTGTGGCACCGCACCCAGAAACCTCTATGTTGACGGTGTCACTAATGTAAGAGACTTAGGCGGCTGGAGCATAGGAGAGAGCGGAAGGGTTCGTCAGGGCATGATCTACCGCTGCGCCAAGCTCACTGCAAGCGAGACGGCTGAGGTGCTGATTAGCGAGGACGGAATTGTTACTATGCGAGATGGACTCGCAGTTAAGACCGAGATTGATCTCAGAACCGTTGATGATAACGAGTACGGCGGACTTACCGCGAGCGTGCTCGGAGACGGTGTGACCTACATGTCACTTCCGATTGAGTCGGGCGGCAACATTATCCTGCTCAACAAGGATAAGCTTAAGGATATCTTCGCAGTGTTCGGCGATGAGGCGAACTACCCGATAGCCTTCCACTGCAGCATCGGAACCGACAGAACAGGAATGATCGCATTCCTTTTGAACGGCCTTTTGGGAGTTGAGAAGGACGATTTGTACAGGGATTTCTTATTCTCCAATTTCGGGGAGATAGGCAAGATGCGTGCCCCCTCAATCATTAAGACTTATATTGACACTGTCGAGATGTCGCAGGGCGCAGACCTTAGTGAGAAGATATATAATTATCTGGTTTCTGCAGGTGTTGAGGCAAGCGACCTTGATAATATCAAAAGAATAATGACTGAAGAATAATTTCTGACAGCAGCTTTGGAGACGGAGCTGCTGTTTTTTATGCCTTTTTAAGAGTGCTGTGACGCTTTTGTGACACTTGGACTGATATTATTTACGCAAAGTGAAATACTATGTGTTAACGGAGGTCGGACATGGGATATAAAGGCGAATATGAAGATTTCTCGGAATGCTTATCAAGCTATGCTTCAACACTTGAAGAGGCTAATAGTAAGTATTTTGCAAACAGGCATTCAAAGAATCCTGAGGTGGATAAGAAGTTCAGACTGCTCTCTAAGGCTCTTACGCAGCTAAGTGAAGGCCTGAGCGGTTACCCTGAGGGGTTAAAATATTCTGAGACCAATCCGCTAAATGAAACCCTGGAGGCTTATGAGCTTGTAGGGCGTCTTGTCAAGGACCCGGGAGTGGTTAAGGAATTCCCTAAGATGGATGTAATATCGGATTTCTTGGACGACATGAGCGATGAGATGGAGTCACTTCAGACTACTCAGAATATGCTGACAACGTATATCCGAAATGTAGGTACCGATAAGGATATGCGAAGGGTTCCGACTCCTACCGAGCCAAGCATTGACGAGCTGGTAAATATGAAGCCCGAAGACATGTCCCCTGACGAATTCGCGGACAAATTCCTCTGGCTTGCCAACAAGATGGGAGAAGCGCGTCTTGCAGGTCTGTCCCCGAATGAGCTGGAGAGCACGGTCTATGGCAAGGCATACTACCGTCTTACCGATGAGCTGCAGAACGGGCTGCCTGATGTGGCTTGTGACTTCACCATGCGATTAATGGATTATAAGCGTTCCGTCTATCATGACATGAAGGAAGAATATGACAACACCTTCGCTAAGGCGGAGGGCGAGACGGGCGAGAAATCAGACAAGACTATCGACAGCCTGGTTAAGGGCAATAACTACAGGAACTATCCGACAATCAATTCCCTGATAGGTGAGATAGGTGACGGCTCAACCGGATATCTGCTTACAGGATTTGTTGATGTTATTCCTTTTGCCATGGGCGTTAAGGACGAAGATATCCTCTTCAAGAGAAACTCTAAAGAAGCCTTTGAGAAGCGCGACAGGTATCTTAAGGAATCGGACAAGATGCTGTCCAATGTCGGCGGCTACGGCGAAGCAGAGCTACTTATCGAGAACATTGACAAGAGAGTATACAGGACAAAGAGCAATCCTCTCGCATCAATAGAGCTTCGTCATGATATGGAAGAGCGTAACCTTGACTCAAAGCTTGCGCCTGTTACTGGTAATGAGTCGGGAATTCAGGATATCTACGCGGAATATGTAAGCGGCAGGTCAGAAAACAGCTCTGATGACCCTAAGCTTGAGGCAATCATGAGTAATGTCCGCGCACATGTAGACAGTATACACAGTAACGAGAAGCTCTCAGGCGCAGAGTACCATAAAGAATATGTCGGCAGGCTTAACACGATAAACACTCAGATTGATGAATATTTGGGTGGCGGTAAGGACCCCGTCGATGAGAAGACTGCGCAGCTCTTACAGAAGCTTAAGGACAATACTGTCGCAAGATGCGGAGAAGTATCGGATATAAACAAGTGCATTGAGAAGGCTGAGAGCGGTAAGGCAAAACGAGAGGCAGAGATCAGTGTAGTTACGGAAGAACTGCGCGCAGAGGACAGTCTCAGGGAAATGATTAAATCAGGTACTGCCACAAAGGAGCAGAAGAAGGCGTTCCTTGCAATTGAAGCAGCCAATAAGGCCTTTGGCTCAAAGGACAATTTTAAGATGACGGCCGGGGAGACTCTGGCAGCTATTACGGATCCGAAATATGATAAAGCAAGACAGGACCTTAAGGAATTCAGAAGTGAGTATACGAAGGAAGAACGCTTTGAGACCAAATTCAAGGACGATACTGAGAAGAAGAATTACTATGCCGGCCTGATTAAGGAAGCCAAGGCATTTGAGAAGGATAATCCTTTATCTGTAACGGATGATAAGTCCCTTATTGAGTATGTATCGAAGAACCCTAAGCGCGTACTTGCCGCAGCGAATCTGAAGGAGCTTGGCAGGTTGTCAGGTACATCAGTTAAACAGGACAGCCTTATTAGCAAGAAGGCACAGTGGATGGTTCAGAGAGCGGCATTCCTTTCTTCACCTTACTATGGTGCAGTAAATGAAGACAGGGTTAAGAATGATATAGGTTCATTCGAGGAGTATTTCTCGGACGGAATAAAGGATATGTGGAATCTTGGTTATGAGCCTCACTGCGGTGAACTTATCGAAAGAAAAACAGACAGTGTCACCAAGGTCACCACGCTTATGCCCAAAAATCTGGACATCGAATCCTTAAAGACAAGTAACAGCCTAAGCAAAGAGATTGAAGCGGAGCAGACCAGAAGAGAGAACGAGATTAAGACTACCCGTGAGAATATCGGCAGAGATTTCTGGAAGGAACGTCCGGACAAAAATCTGGAGGACAGAATTCCCAAGCTTGTCAGCAGGGCAGAGGGAGCAGGGCTTACAATGGATGAGCTCTTTAATAAAATCAGTGACAGCGTTCCGGATATTGATGCACAGGAGTTTAAGGAGAATATGGCGTCCAAGGGCGTCACAATACATCTTACCGAGAATCCGCAGGAGCGCAGGGAGCTGACGCTTAAAGGAATCCGTGAGGCCATCAATGTCTATGCGGGCAAGAAAGAGGCTTTATCCGTATACGATGATAACGATGATATGAAGGAGTTCTTCAATGGTAACAGAAGCATCGAGAACTTCTTACTTGATTATGATCCTGCCAGGAAGGACGAGAACCGCAAGATTGCTGAACAATGGTATTCACTTAGTATGCAGCGCGAGAAGGTCAAGGATAAGCCTGAGGAGCTTGAGAAGGTCAATCTGCAGCTCGCAGGGATTGCCAATAAGAGAATTAAAGAACTGGCAGAACTTGATGGTGACAAAATGGCCCACCGCAAGAGCGATGAGGAAATCGTGAGGGATTACGGTTCTGATATGCGCACCAGCATGGCTCTTATGGAGGAAGTGAGCTTCTGTGATACCATGAAGAACATGGGAATTCCCATAGATTTTGAACAGGCCGAGAAGGTTAGGAAGATATATGAGGTTCAGAACAGTTATCTGGTATGCAATAAAAACAAGATGTGCAATATCTGTTCAAAGTATTATACAGGCATTGATGCGGACAGAATCGTAACAGGAAGTGATAAATCCATAAAACGTGACATAGGTGAAGTAATACTCCCTTCGAATGAGAATAAAGAGGTGCCCTATCAGGAGGAATATGCTACGCTTATGGAAGAGTATGTTGCAGGTATAAGCGTACTGGAGGAGAATCTTATAATTAACGGCGCATGTAAGAAGCTTGGCATAGATAAAGATCAGCTAAGATATCTAAGCGACGACGGAGTGTCAAGGGTAAATCAGAGCTTTGAAGATGTAATTGATTATTTTGCAGGCAAGCCCATAATGCTGGCTAACAAGGATATGACAGGGATGATGGTAGTCAGAAGAAACCATGAGAATGGCGAATTTGCTGACATTACCGACACCCCTGAGGGCGCGGAATATACTATCAGATTCCCTACAATTAAAAAGAATCAGAAATTTGCCGAGGAGCACAAGGAGCTTGTGGGCGCGGGGCTTAAGAAGCATTGTGAAGAAATGTACAGAATCCTCGATGAGGAGGACGGAATATTCACACGCTCTTCGAAGGAGTTCTCAGCGTTAAAGAAGCAGTTAAAAACTGTCGCAAGAAGCAAGAAAGAGCCTTCACTTAATGACTCCAGGAAGATACTTGGCAAGATATCGAAGCTGGCCTCGGACTACATGACAAAGAAGGATGAGCGCACAGCTTCCGGTAAGCGTCTTAATGAGAACGGTGCTCTCCGCTATAATGCTGTATTTGAGGTGTTCAGTAAGGCTACGGCGGGTGTCAATGAGTATGAGAAGCTGAAAAATCCTGAGCATCCCATTAAGAATACCTAAGAGCAGAAGCGCTGTCCCCGCTTTAACATTGTGGATGCGAGCGGAGCCAAGGCAGAGAAGGAGCTTAAGAGGTTTGATAAGAAGACTCTTGCCAAGCAGGCTAAGACGCAGCGGATGAAAGAAAGAGCAGGCAACTTTATAGCAAGAAAGGCTATGGATGCGCTGCTTGGCGCAGGCGGGGTGTCCGGTCTGTTCTTTGATTTCGCTATAATGGCGCTTGATCCTGACTCTGAGTTCTCACTTATGGAACTGATTTCTAACAATGATGTGGTCGATGCGGTTCTCAATGTATTTGTTGACGGGGACGGCAAGAAGCAGGCAGATTTTGTAACCCGCTTCGCTAAAGAGGGCAAAAAATGGGCAGCAGAGAAGGAGAAGACTGCGCCTGAGATGTCTAAGATAAATTCTGATCCAGACAAATCTAACGATTTGAACTAATAAAATAACAAAAAAGAGTGCCTAAGGCAGATTCTTAGGCACTCTTTTTTGTAACTTTTTTTTGAAATTGTTGGTTTTGTGTGACGGTTTTGTGACACTTATTAAGTTACTATGTTCTTAATTGTATAGATAATGTGGGCAGACTATGCCCATAAGTATCAAAAGGATTTGACGAGGTGGAATATGAGTAACTCTATGTTTTCGAAAAACTGCATAGTAAAAGCATTTGCCATTATAATCGTAACAGCCCTTCTGCTGGGAATAACGTATCAGGCGCCCGTATATGCTGACGAGGATGAGAACTACACCGTCGGTGTCGGGAACTTAAGTCCCAAGAAGGGTAATATTGTGCTCTACCGTTGGAAAAAGGTCACTGACGGTTCTATTTTTGATGGCAATGTGAACAAGATATATCATTTCATTCTCGTAGACCCTGATAACGACCATTACTATCACGGCGCTACATACAACGGCGATAACGGATGGTACCGAATGTATGACCCCGACGATGAGAACAATTTCTTCAGTACGGGTGTTCTTGTCGGTGGAGACAAGGGCTCAAACGATAAAACAATTGATTTCTCGGCAGATGAATTTGTTACCAGAACATCTCTTAATCCTTTGACTCTCATGTATACAGGCATTGATGACGCAACGCATGCCGGTCAGAAGAAATTCGCCATTTCAGGTGCATTCTATCTGGATATAGACAAAAATCCCAATAATTATATAACTACCATATCGTACGGCAAGGATGAGAATAAGGTCGAGTACAAGACTTTTATCCAGAAGTACTGGTACGCGCATGACGCATTCCTGGTAGGAGATACAATGGAGTACTTCGCAAGTACTAAGGATAAGAAGGGAAATATTACAGCATACAATACTAATAAGCTTGCTGAGGCCTTATGGTCGATTCAGTTCGGTGTGGGAGGCGGCTTCGCTGTTCCTGACGGTAAGGTCGGAATGTTTGTCGCTGAAGATTCTTTCGGAACTCAGGATACAAGACTTTATGTGGCAGACCCCGGAACAAGCTACCCTGCAGCAGGCGATAACAAGATGCTGTACGGCAAGGACAACGGAACTGCAACACTGTCCCCGCTTATTATGTATGTGATGACCGAAGTCGTATACAGCGCTATTCAGAGTGATTATACAGTGCCCGTCGGCAATACGCTCAATCTGGACGGCAACGCCCTTGCAGGCAAAAACGTAGAGGTAGGTCTGTTCCTTGAGGAAGGCAAAAAGCTTACCATACCTGCAGGCTCGTCGCTCAGCCTTGAAGGCAATTTCATCAACAACGGAACAATAGTCGTGCAAGGCACGCTGATAGTCCAAAAGAACGCGACCATTGTGACATTCGGGCAGTCCGCCGCGAAAATGGGTGACATTAAAATCGAAGGCGGATGCATGATAGTATTGGAAAATGCGAAGATTATTATCCCTGAAAGGGGCAGGCTTACCTGCAGCGGAAGGAACGGAATGACCTGCGACATTGTCAATTTCGGAACAATTATTTCCGCGAACACGCTGCTTGTGAGTGACACTTCGTTCTACAACAAATCAAGCGGCAATGTGCTTGTCGGATATACCTATTACAAGAATCTTATGACGCTGGACGGCAGGAAGATAGACAGAAGCGGCAGCTCAGTAAACCTTGATCTGAAATACGCCTCTGAAGCCAGCCGCATAGACGGAAGCAGGCTGACCAGATTCGATAACGCAGGACTTGTAAGAGTTTATAAGGCGAACTTAAGGGTTGTCGAGGGAACGAGCTCCACACAGCGCGACCTCATCAGACAGTACAAGGAGGCACAAGGAGCACCCGGCGGAGTAGCCAGGGCTGATTTTGTGGCAGTTAACGTAGATTACAAAGGAAGCATAATAGGCGAATACAATTACTTCAAGCTCACCTATGACAGCAAGGGTAAGGCAAACGGCGTTAGCGGTAATAACAAAACATCCAGAAAATTTGACTGATTAAACAATCGGAGGTAACCGGTTTTGAAGAAGAAACATTTGTCAGGACTGATACTGGCATTAGTCCTTGTTTTGTGGACAGCTGCTTCTAAGACATACGCTCAGGAGGATATGTGGGTCAATCCGAACACAGGAATGACTGAGTCCGATGCGGCAGCGGCTGTTTCGACTGAGAGCGAGCATGTCATAAACAGCACAACAAAGTATGATGTCGCGACGAGACAGTACATAATCAGCGTGGACAATGCGAACTATACGGTGCGTGCCAGCGTTGCAAGCGGCATGTATACGCGTGACAGGGTAAGCATTGCAGTGCCTGACGGAATCCTGAGCACGCTGTACAGAAACGGTAATCAGGTTGACAGTCCTGACCTTCATGATATAGCTGATCCGGGTTCATACGTGCTTCAGATAAGCGACGGAACAATGACTTCGGAACCGCTCAGGTTCACAATTCTTGCGGAAGAAACGAGCGCAGTTACGGGATATGAGCTGCCGACAGGCTTCGAAGTCGTTTGGGTGAGCCGGGATGAGGATACCGTTACAGTCGACGGTAATTACATCAGTCTGATGGATGAAGGTGAATATGTCATAAGCTACAAGGCAGTAAACAGCGACTTAAGCTATACACTGATTACAAAAATTGACAGAACAGCGCCTGAAATAAGTATTTACGGTGTGAACGACTACATCGCCAAAGGACCTGTACGCATATCCGATGTACCTGAAGATGCAACCCTTACGGTATATCTTAACGGCGAGGCCATAAACGAGAAAGAAGAGCTGACACAGGCAGGCGAGTACGTTCTTAAGGTAAGCGACAGGGCGGGCAATGAGAATGTGTACGAGTTCAGAATGCTTACATACCTTGACAGCAACGCGAAGCTGTTCATAGCAATAATTGTTCTCGGAGCAGCGGGACTGTTCATATATCTGAGAATTGACAGAAAAAAGATGAGGGTAAGATAAGGAGACCGAGATGATCCATATTACAGCACTGGGAATATTCGATGGAATTGTAGAAATCTTCTACGATGTCATTGGAATTATACTCTTTGTGATTACGAGGGAACTTGGTAATGTGCTAAGGCTGATAGATGAGATATTCTTCAGACTGATGGGCGTTCAGAATGTTAAATACAAGGGCGTCAGTATGTCTCTCGAGGAAGTCTTTGTAAGTAACTCGATTATTGGCAGGATTTACCTCGGAATGATGTTAATCGGCATGGTACTGTGTATTGTGTTCACAGCTGCTTCGGTTATCAGAAAGGTATTTGACTATCAGGGCAAGAGACAGGAGACCTACGGAGACATACTGGTTAGTACGTTCAAAGCTTTTGTCATAATGCTGATAATGACTTTTGTATTCCAGGCATCACTTCTGCTTACAAGAGTCTTAGTGGAGAGAATATCGGTTCTTTTTGATGCGTCCACGGATGAAACGATGATGACGAGTATTACCTTCAGCGATGAGGATTACGCGACGATGGCGAGAGTGTACAACACCATAGGTAATTACTCCCTTAATCCTTCGTCAGATAACAGACTGAATGTTAACAGCTGCTTTAATGAGATAAGAGATGACTTATATATACTTGCCAGAAAGGGTGTTTTTGATTTCACCTATAAGCTTGAGGATGCGGATGGCAATCCCGTTGAATCCTGGCAGTCGGTTCTCAGAAACATAGCGCTCTCAAGGAGTCTTACGCGGGAAATGCCGCTCGATGAATATGACGAAGCGCTGCAGAATTCAATCCTTCATGCGATGGAAGTAATCAGAACCGGAGATCTTAAGATACTGCCTTCATATACAAAGGGCAGGGAATACATCGGTACGGGTACAACGAGGCTTGAGGCTATATGTGTTCTGCTCGGTACCTTTGGAGCTGCCAAGGATGAGGATTACAATGTTAATCCCTCTCTTACGGATGCGGTTCGCGGACCGTTCTACGCAGGTGAGAAGGACATTCTGAAGCCCTCTGAGGTAATGGAAGTGTTCTATATCTGGCCGCAGAAAATCAATTACCTCACCGTTTGGGTAATGATGTTTATATTGATACTTGAACTGTTTAAAACCATGTTCACGCTTGCGACCCGAATTTATAACCTTTTAGTGTTATACATTGTAGCGCCGTTAGTTGTTTCAGTTTCACCGTTTGACGGAGGCGAGAAGTTCAAGATGTGGACCTCGTCGTTCGTCGGAACAGTGCTTACTACAGTGACAATACTGATTCCGATGAGACTCTTCATGGTATATATACCGATTGTCATGAGCAGCGATTTAGTGCTCAGTGATAATGTGGTGTACAACCTGTTTTTTAAGGCAGTGCTCATTATTGCAGGCGCATTTTCGGTACGTAAATCAACTGAGCTTCTTAACCAGATGACCTTCAACGGCAACCTTTCACTTATGGGTGCAATGGGCGGCGCGGATTCAGCCGCTGCTCTGACTGCCAAGGGACTTAAGAGTGCCAAGCAGGGTGTCGGTAAGGTCGCAAGAGGCGCGTATGAATATGGTAAGGGCTTCGCTGAAAGCATGAGAGGACAGAAATCTGCCTCTTCCCAGGCTGCCGGAGCAGGTAAGAGTACAAGCGGTGCGTCAGGAAGCGCAGGCGCAGAAAGTCTTCCGGGCAGTCAGTCGCAGACGGGTGAGAAGCTTATCAGTGTAGGAGCTGCAGGCGGAGAAAGCCAGGGCGGAGCTACGGGTGTCCTTCCTTCGAATATAGGAAGGCAGGAGAGTACAGATACTTCACCTGCTGAAACACCGACACCGGACAGAGTGAGTCTGGGACAAAGGGATTCATACGGTGGTGACAGTGCTCCGGCAGAAACACCGCTTCCCGGCAATGAATCGGGCTCATATGAGAAGGCACAGGACGATCAGGTGAGAGGTCCTGAGATTTCAGCTCCCGGCGGAGTGTCGATTCACGAGCAGCTGAATGACAGCCCGAGTGGGGAACAGAGTAATGTAGCCCAGAGCAACAGTCAGACCGGCAAGGAAGAATATACCAAGGCGGTCGAGAAGGTAGTAGACAAAAAGCTTAAGAATAAACCCGTTCCTAAACAGATAAACAAGAAGTAACAGTTATCATACAACGATAAGGTGGACACAAAATGAGACTTATACCAGGCAAAACTAAAGTAAGTACAGAATTATTCAAAGGCGTGAAAATCATGGATATGGTTGTCGCTGCTATTGCGGTGGGACTGATATTCCTGATTATTTCGTCGACCCTTCCGGGGAAGCTGTATTTTTGCATCGGCGTAGGTCTTATTGCAGCCATACTGCTCGTAAGATTCGATGTTGAACCCAATTATGCGTACATACTGCATATTCTCAAGTATCTTTCAAGAAATCAGCTGTTCCTTAAGGATTATAAGGACAACAAAAAAGCGGCAGACATTAAGAAGGTGCTTCCGTATACAGGCATAAATGAAGGCTTTATCGAGTATGGCGGTGAATACTACGGCGCGGCAATCGAGATTCCGCCTGTGGAATTCAGATTCTTCAGTCCCTACAGGAGAGTTAATTCAATAGAAAGCGGCGTGGGACGTGTTCTTCGTTCCATAAGCGGCAATTACTCGGCAGAAATCGTCAAGCTTGAGAGACCCGTAAGCTATGACGCTTATATTGCCAACGAATACGAGAAGCTTGACGAACTCAGGAAATCATATGAGCAGTGCATGATGAAGGAAGACGAGTTCAAGGCCAGAACCGAGGTCATGTTCGACAGAATCAATTAGCTTGAGAGCTATCTGGACAAGGACAGGGTTATTTCCGCGGCATATTATATTGTTCTGTTTGACAGTGACAAGCGTCAGCTCAGTAATACGGTAAGACAGGCGGTCGACACTCTGACCAACGGTGAGCTCAAGTGCCACAGACTCGACGACAGAGAGCTCGCGCTGTTTTTGAAATACTCGAATACGCTTGATTTCGATGAGCATGAGGTGGACAGGCTTGAGCCTGAGAGCTACTACGACTGGACGCTTCCTGACAAAATCGAATTCAGACCCAGAACCGTCGAGGTCAACGGAATCATATCCCACACCCTGCAGGTAGTGAACTATCCCCTGACCGTAGGCGATGCGTGGCTTGCAGGAGTCATGTCAATTCCTTCGACCAAGGTTGTTGTGAAATGTAAGCCCATGGACAGAAGCAAGGCTCTTAAGAACATCGACTTCTCCCTCCAGGAGCTGCGTGGACAGTACTCAGCGACCGGTGTTGATTCCAAGAGGATGGAGCTGGCTACTCATATTGAGACACTGAATGAACTGCTCGCAACCCTGCAGGCGGACAACGAGAGCCTGCTGGCCTGCGATATTTACATAACTGCTTATGATGTGGCCCGCACGAGGGAAATCTATAAAGAGAATGCTCCCAAGTCTGACCTGATTACTATCAGCAACATGAAGAAGACCGTGAAGCGAATGTATCAGGAGAGCAACTTAAAGCTCGGCGTACTGGAATTTTTGCAGATGCCCGGATTTATTGCTTCCCAGATAAGCGGATACGATCCCTTCGTTAAGAGCGCAAGAGGTATTCCGAGCAATACGGTTGCGGCATGTTATCCCTGGATTTATGCGCATGTTTCCGATGAGGGCGGCATTAAGCTCGGTTCAAGCGACGGTGTGCCCGTGTTCATCAATTTCTTCAGACGAGACAGTGAGCGCGTTAACTCCAACATGGTAATCGTCGGCAAGTCAGGTTCAGGTAAATCCTATGCGACCAAGTCGCTGCTTACGAATCTTGCGGCAGATGATTCCAAGATATTCATTCTCGACCCCGAGAACGAGTATTCAGAGCTTGCGACCAACCTTCACGGCAAGTTCATAAATGTAGGTAACGCACAGTACGGACGACTCAATCCCTTCCATATCATTACAACACTGGACGATGAGGAAGGCGGAGGCGAAGGCAGCGGCAACAGCTATGCGACCCATCTTCAGTTTTTGGAGGAATTCTTTAAGCAGATACTTCCCGACTGTGAGAAGGACGCGATGGAGTACTTGAACAGCATGATTGACCGCGTCTACTACAACAAGGGCATTACCGAAGAGACCGATCTTTCGAAGCTTAAGCCTGAGGATTATCCGATTTTCGATGATCTTTATGACACAATACTTCAGGAGTTCCAGCAGACAGATAACGAGTATATCAGACGAATGCTCAGAACCCTGATGAATTATAT
>X415_White_Rhinoceros__coassemble_297_pt1 | contig 12359 bp, 9 predicted proteins | sample X415_White_Rhinoceros__metabat2_high_PE_001 | metagenome-assembled genome bin X415_White_Rhinoceros | reverse complement strand
GCCTTCCGAGCTCCCTCACCTCGCTCTTCGTAAGCGCCGAGAGAAATCCGACATCGCCTGCGCTGTCGCCGAACTTGGTGGAGTAGCCGACGTAATCCTCTGAAAGATTACAGGTATTGATAACTCTTGAATTGCCATAGAGCGCTGCGACTCCGTAGAGCACGCTCATTCTGATTCTTGCAGGAGTGTTGGTCATGTAGCAGTCATTGCCTGCCGTCTCCATGCCTGTTCCTTCCTTAACCGCTTCATTGATGGCCGCTGTCACATTCCTGATATTAACTGTATGAGAACGGATACCGAGATGTTCAATCAGCGCCTGTGATACATCGATATCGTGCTGTACTCCGTTCGGAATCATTACACCTATGACGTTCTCCCTGCCGATTGCCTCAGCCACAACCGCCGCTGCCACGGATGAATCCGTGCCGCCGGATATACCTATTACCGCAACGGGATTGCCATTGCTTCTAAAGTACTCTCTGACCCAGTCGACCATTTCCTCTCTGACTTTCTTAATGTCCATATGCCTACCTCCCTTTATATTATGCAAATGCTATGCTTGCCTGATATTCATCTGTTATCTGACTCGTTGACATACTTAAACAGCTTGGCTGTCTTGCCGCCTCTGATTGACCTGCCGGTTTCTTCAAGCTCAACCACCTTGTCCTTGATATTCTCTCGGAAATTAGCCTTAAACAGCAGCCTGCCCCATATCAGCTCGTATACCTTCTGAAGGTCCGGAAGAGTGAATTTCTCAGGAGCTAAATTGAACGGGGTATCGATTATCACCGACTCACGTCTTAGCTTCATGAGGCCCTCCAGCAGCACCTCCGCATGGTCAAAAGCAAGTGCTTCAACGGTTGTAAGCTCCGGAACGAAATTGGTGACATTCAGAACACCGTTTTTGAATACCTTCTCTGTGAGCGCGTATTCAATGGTTATGTTGTTGCCTACAAGCTTCAGCGTATCCTTAAAGGTGACATCAAACCATGTGACGTCCTTCGCATCATCGCCTGCCCTGATTGCCAGCTCCTTGCCGTAAGGAATCAGTGCCATGTAGCAGATATCGATGATTCTCATTCTCGGATCTCTGTCAGGCTGTGTCATCGTGTACACCTGCTCGAGATATACATCCGTAAGTCCTGTCTCCTCCTTGAGTTCCCTGCACGCTGCCTGATAAGCGGATTCATCTATCTCAACAAAGCCTCCGGGCAGTGCCCAGTGATTAATAAACGGATGTCCCTTTCTCTTGATGAGAAGAACCTGCATTGCACTCAGGTCTTCCTTCATTCTGAGAACCATCATGTCAACCGTAACCGCAGGCTTCTTATATTTATCAGGATCATATGCTTTAAGAAACTCTTCCTCAGTCATTCCATTCTTATCTCTAAACTCTGCCATGAGTACCTCCTCACTCTGATTAGTTCTTCATTACTACTCTTACTATCTGTATCATAGTAGTAATTTACTACTTTGTCAACACCTTTTTGTGAAAAAGGGTCAGTCCCTTTTTCACAAAGCTGAAAATGGGTCTGACCCCTTGTCACATTTGTGCTATAATCAAGCATATCAGTTACAAAGGAGCACAATTATGTCTGACAGAAAGAAGCTTACATTCTCTAATGAGCTCGCCTACATCATAGGCCTTATTCTTCTCGCCCTCGGCACGGTCTTTATGGAGAAGACTGACTTTGGCATGTCCATGGTCGTGGCTCCCGCTTATCTGATATACCTGAAGGTATCGCAGACACTAACATGGTTCACCTTCGGAATGGCTGAGTATTCCCTTCAGGCACTGATTCTCATAATCATGATGCTTGTCGTTCGCAAGTTCAAATTCAGTTATTTCTTCTCATTTATCACTGCTATTTTGTACGGAGTAATCCTTGACGGCTTCATGTGGCTGTTCACACTTTTTGCCTGCGAGGGCTGGCCGATGCGCATTCTCTTCTATGCCATAGGCATGCTGCTCTGCTCACTCGGCGTGTCGCTACTGTTCCACAGCTATATCTCACCCGAGGCATATGAGCTCTTTGTCAAAGAAATCTCAGCAAGATTTAACTTTAATATTCATAAGGTTAAGACCGTTTACGACTGCACTTCACTCCTTGTAGGAGTTATATTATCATTTACTTTCTTCGGCTTATGGCATTTTGAGGGCGTAAGTCTCGGCACTCTCTTCTGCGCTCTGGTTAACGGCTTCCTGATCAGCCGCTGCACAAAATTCTACGAGCATTTCTTCGTTTTTGAAGACAAAAAAAATTGGCGCCGATTCTTTTAATCGACGCCAAACACTATTCTTATCCTCTGGTTTTAGCAAGCATGCTCTCAAGTCTGGTTCTTATATCATCTCTGTACTCATCCTTGACCAGATAATACATGTATGAATCCTTAACGAAATCAATCGGAAGTCCTCTTCCTACCAGTTTGAAATTACAGAAGCCCCTGTCAATGTAATCACCAATACTATCGTTGCCAATAAACTGGGGACGACGTTTGCTTTCTGCAAATGAAGGCTTAATCTTAGTATTGGGACAGTCAAACGAACTGTCTCTGTCAAACTCAAGCTGTGCCTTGGACTCCGATGCGTAATGCTCCTTGCGCTTCGGGCAGTGCGGGTAGCATATCTCGTCAACAAGTATCTCGACACGGTCAGCTACAGGCTCTAACGAGCTTAAAACTTCCTCGTCATGATTTAAATCATAGTCAAGAACCACCATAAAGTAATCCTTATCAAGCTCTTTCTTAAGCTCCTCAGAATCAACGATTCTCTTGGTTGTTGAAGAGATAAACTTGAAGTTCGGATATTTCTTACGCAGGTAATTCTCGAGCACATCAGTGTTAGTAAGCACCTGGTTTTTGCCGTTATTCGCAATATCCATAATCATGTTGCAGTAGGTGTCGTTCAGATGCTTCTCCTCAAGCAGAGAATTAGTCCAGGTGAATCTCACAGGCACATTAAGCCTGTCATAGGTACTCATCAACTGTTCAATATTATACTTGGCAAATATGCCGAACACCGCTCTTCCACCGTTCCAGACAGCTCCGGGGAATGTTCCGTACACACTTCCGATACGGTAACCGTCCCTGAACTTCTCAGGATACTTCTGCATCAGCATAATAATTGACTGATTCAGATAAAAATTCACACAGAATCCGGGTAAATGCCAATAAATCTCTTTATCCGCCATAATATCCTCGCCTTGATTTATTACAGTTCAAAACCTGCAGGAAGCTCAAACTTCGCAGGTCTGGGTCTGTTAACGGTAACAAAGTGTGAATCCTGCATATTGGTCAGGAGTAAGAGTCTCGCACGTCCTGCGTACTCAGGCTTCAGCATGAAGAAGCAGTAGGTATCAATCAGTGAGAACAGATTCGCTGTACGTCCCTCAATCTTGAAATTGTTAATTCCGCGGGGAACATACTCATTCCAAATCTGGTCAGGACTTATGAATGTCGGATAATCCTGAATCGTGTGGATGCAGTTCTTCTCGCCGTACTGGCAGTACCAGTCCTCGATGGGCATCTTCTTGTCCGGCGGAAGTGTGCGGTTAATCAGGATATTCTTCTGCTGCTTGGCAATCCAGCGGTAATGCTCACCGCGGCGCTTGCAGCCGGGCTGACATAAGGTATTAACTAAAACCTCAAGCTTCTCGGGATGGTCAAGTCCGTCGATAATATCCCATTGGCCGTTAAGGTTGTAATCAAGAACAACATACTGATAATCACGCGCAAGCTCAGCATTAAGATCATCCTTATTCTTAATCTCCTTGCAGGTCGAGCTGCTATACTTGAACGAAGGATATTTCTCACGCAGATACTCCTCAAGAATAGGTGAGAATACCATGACCTCGTTCATTCCGTTATCAGCTGCCTTCATACAGAAGTTACAGAACTCATCCTTCAAATCATGCTCTGTAATCAAGGGGTTAGTAAATGTATATCTTACAGGAATTCCCTTGTCATTGATAGCCTTAATAACATTCTGCACATACTTAGCATCGCACTGGTCATGCGCAATCAGTCTGCCGCCGTTCCAAAGTGCTACAGGGAAGCAGCCAAAGAAAGAAGCAATCTCAACTCCCTCTCTGAAGTATTCGGGGTGTGTCTCCAAAAGGCTCACCCACATCATATTAAGCGGGAAATTAAATCTCAGTCCCGGTAAATGAAATCTTACATGTTTCTTCTCATCACTCATAAAACAATCCCCCAATCCGTGCCCCGGGCACGTTTTTAATACCTAAAGTATACTCCCCTATTCCTCTCTGTGTCCAGCACCGGTAGGTAACATTCTGTTGTATATAAAAGATTTGAAGTTGGCGTATACAGGCTCTTTAACATCCTCCGCAGCCTGTGCGAACATGCCTACAGTGCAGCCTACAAATCCGCCTGCAACCTCAGTTGAAAGCTCACTGACATCGAGGTTAGCTACGATTATTGTATCATGATTGTCCTCGAACTTTCTTCCGAGAACCATAGCCTTAAGACCGAATACTCTGATTGTAATGACCGCATATGAAGATGACATATTAAAGCTTGCAACCTTCATGTCGACGCCGTCTCTGCACAGAATTACATAGCCCACCCAGTTAGAAACCTCAAATCTGAGATTATAGCGATTGTTCTGCATAAGCATCAGGCCTGCACTTGCGCCTGCACAGAGATTATCAAGGTATAAAGTAGCTGAAGCCTCAAAATTGTGGCAATCCTGACGAATAGCTAAATATGATACGTCCTGCTTGCCGGTTACGTCTCCGCCGCACTTCAGGTTAAGTCCTGAATGAATAAGAGGATTACGTTCCTTTTCAGGAATAGCCTTTAACTCGTCCATATCCTGAAGAACAAGCATGTCCTCCTTAGGGTTACGAAGTCTCAGCCATTCAGCGCCAAGGTTCTTATAATGTCTGAAATCATAAACCTTGTCTACACCGGGAAGCGCATTCTGTGCAAACTCTGTCTCATACTCAGGCAGATGTACAACCAGCTCCTCTGAAAGTCTTCCCATATTGGGATTAACAAGCGGCCAGTCCTCTTCCCATACGACCTTAGCTAAGAAGGTCTCACGGCCAAGGGTAGTGAAGCCCTTCATCTGGCGAACAGCAAGCATAACCATGTACCACTCACCGTTAGCAGCCTCAAACATATCAGCATGTCCAACGTAGCGTACAGGGAATAAATTACCAAGATGTCTGTGTGTAAGTATCGGGTTCTTAAAATTGTTCTCAAAAGGTCCGAAGGGGGACTTGGAACGTGCTACACATACAGCATGCTCAGGACCTGTGCCGCCTTCTGCATGCAGAATATAGTAATACTCACCTATATGATACAGATGAGGTCCTTCAGGCCAATGAACGCCCTTCATGGCACCGTTCCAAACATTGTGCTTCTCGCCAACCAGCTTGAAATTCTCAATGTCCAGCTCCTGCACATAAATGTACCAGTCACCGTCGTACTTGCATCCGTCGGGATTTGGATGGGTACCTATAAAATAGCACTTGCCGTCATCGTCAAACATAATGCTGGGATCTATTCCGTCAGCTCCCTCAAGACAGTGCATCTCTGACCACGGTCCTGCAGGATCTGTAGCAGTCACGATAAAATTGCCGCCATGTGATACATTGGTACAGATAACATAGAAAGTACCGTTATGGTATCTGATTGTCGGCGCAAAAAGTCCCTGTGATACCTCAGCACCTTCCAGAGGAAGCTGCTCGGGACGTGTAAGAACATTGCCTATCTGCTCCCAATGGGCTAAGTCCTGACTGTGCATTATAGGAAGTCCGGGGAAATAAGCAAAAGACGAATTAACAATATAGTAATCCATTCCTACCGCACAAATGGAAGGATCTGGATAAAAGCCGGGAAGAATAGGATTTTTAGCAGTTACAGGCATAATTATCTCCTTGTATCAAACATTTTATTGAATGAAATATGATTTATTACGTATAGCGATAAAAAGGGACGGTGCCCGGAAAACACCGTCCCTATTATTATTTTAGAAAATAGATACTATTCAGTAATTATTAGTTACCGTTAGCTGCATCTACATATCCCTTATACTCATCGCGAACCTTCTCAACGAGTGCTGAAATATCCTCGCCGGTAGCGCTGATGTTATAAGTAATCTTTGTAAGATCGATACCAGGGATCTGGCCAGCGCAGTTGAATACGCCGTGTCCGTCTGCTGACATCATAGGGATAGTCTCGGTAATAGCCTTCTCATCGAATGTGCCACCACGTGCCTTGTCGATGAAGCCGTTCTTGCCTTCGTATCCAGCGGGTGCTGTATTGTAAAGTGCCCAAGCAAATGCGCAGTTCCAAGCTCTCTCAGCGTCGTAGCATGCAGGGATTGCAATGATGTTGTTATCCCAGATGTTAACGTAATCGCTAGCTGCGGGTCCCTTCGGGAACATTACGAAGCCGTAATCAAATGTTGACTCAAGCATGAAGTTACCTGATCCACCTTCTGAACCAGCGTATTCCTGCTCAACCATGAAACCAACCTTACCACTAAGGAATTCTTCCTTGTAGTAATCCCACTGAGCGCCCTCAGGATCATGGTTATCATACTTCTCGAACATCTGCTTTGTCCAGTTCATAGCCTGAAGAGTTTCAGGAGACTCAAGGTTGTAAACGAACTTGCCGTTCTCATCCTTGTAGAACCAAGAACCGTTGTTTGAGAAGATAGCCTGCTCATCCATAACGCCCTCGTTAAGGGTAAGACCATAGAAATCATCAACGCCATCGTTATCAACGTCACGCTGAACGATACCCATTAACTCATCGAACTTATCCCAAGTCCACTGTCCCTTAGCCTGAAGGTCATAGATTGAATCGGGATCGATACCTGCATCACGAAGAACATCCTTGTTGAAGTAAACACCGGTACGAGGCTCTGATAAACCAGCTGCCATACCATAGATGCTCTTGCCGAATGTATAAAGGTTATGTGTTCCGTTAACGAACAGATCGCTATCGAAGTCAAGGCAGTCAAGAGTAGCTAAATCATAGAATAAGCCATTGCTGAAGCCTGCTGCAAGTGAAGGATCGTTACGAAGAACGAATACGTAGTTATTCTCATCACCGTTCATTGTTACATAGTCAATGAAATCCTGAGGAGCTGAACCCCAGTCAGATACGGTATCCTGATGAATCTTGAAATTGTAGGTCTCCTGGATGTAATCCCACCACTCAAACTGAGCTTCCTCATAGTCGTTAGCGGGCTCTGCATCGGGATTGTAAGTTGACCACCAGTCACGAATGATGATCTCCATACCGCCTAAGTCGATAGGTGAACCATCTGAATGTGTAAGGACTACGGGACCGTCATCAACGGGCTCCTCAACAACGGGCTCATCAACCTTAGCAGCAGGCTCGTCCTTCTTTGCAGCCTCGGTGGTTGCAGGAGCGTCATCCTTCTTGGGCTCCTCTGCCTTCTCCTTCGTACATGCAGCTGTACTTACAGCCATAGCAGTAGCGATGAAAGCAGCAAAGATTCTCTGTAAGTTTCTTTTTTTCATACTTCATCCTCCTTTAAAATTTAACTAACAATCGTTAGCTTATGTAAACCCCAACACGGAAGGCAAAAACATCTTCCGGGATATCCCCCCCTCGTTGGGATTTATATACCTCACATAAAAATTTTACCACATTTTGCAAATTTGTCACTATGCAAATGTTGACTTTTTTTTATCACATTTTGATACCTGTAGCGCTTATACTCTCAACAAACTGCCTCTGAGCAAAAAGGTACAGTACAATAAGCGGTAAAACAATCATCAGAGTTCCTGTAGCAAGAATACAGTTGGAGTAAGCAACCGAAACCGCAACCTGCGTTCCCGAGCTTCCACTGCCGCCCGTAGCTCTTGCAATAAATACGCCTAAGCTGTCGACAATTCTTGAAAGACTTAAGCTTACCAGAGTGGTGTTACCGAGGAACAGCTTAGCATAATAGCCGTCAGTCCACTGCCATACAAAGGCAAACAGGAAGCATGATGTAATAATGGGCTTAGCCTGAGGAAGCATAATCTTTGTGAAGGTGTGGAGTGTTCCACAGCCATCGATATATGCTGCTTCTTCAAGGTCGTAAGGAATATTTCTGAAGTACTGTCTTATCAGGTAGATATACAGACCGCACTTAAGTCCCTGGCAGCCCGCACACATCAGGTAGTACGGAACAAGTGAACCCTTAAGGTTCAGAGGCTCACCCCTCAGTGCAGTGAAGATACCGAATATATCAAAGAACTTGAAGCTCAGTACCAGTGAACTCGAAATAGTCTGAGGAGGTACTACGATTGTAAGGATAACGAAAGCAAACAGTAATTTCTTACCGGGGAACTTAAATCTTGCGAATCCGTATCCTACAAGTGTACACATAAATACCTGAAGAATGGCGATTGTAATACCGATAATCAGTGAATTCTTCATAGCCTTGCCATACTGCATTACTTCGCCTGATACAGCATAATTCTGGAAAGTGAAATGCTGAGGTATCGAAATAACAGTAGGGTCAAACAGATCTTCCTCAGCCATGAAGCTGACGGAAATCTTATTGAATATGGGCTGAAGAATCAGGAAGCACAAACCGAATAAAAGGATTGCCCTGCATATGTTTACTGCCACTTCAGTAACTCTCTTCTGAAGAAGGTATCCGTCTGATAAGCGGTTTCTCTCCCAGAAGGAATAGCCTGTAGCATGTTCTTTTTTCTGTGATTTAGTCATTATAGTACACCACCTTCGAAAGAATAAATGAAGTCAATCCGATAAACGCTATTACTATCGCGAAGTAAGACCACGACATCGCGGATGCCAGACCATAGTCCAGATTACCTGTCATGATAACATCAATCTTCTTGATAACTTCGTTATCTGTACGCATACAGAAATCGATTACCGTATAAATCCAGTTAACAATGAGCATGGGGCTGATCATAGGGAAGGTAATCTTCCAAAGACTCTCCCACTTGGTACATCCGTCGATATCTGCAGCTTCATATAAGCTTGATGAGATTGTCTGCAGACCTGACAGATAAATGATAATCTGAATACCTGAAGCTATTGCAACATCATAGATATTATCAATTACCTCGAATACCCACTCGTAAGCTCTCGTACCGACGCCGGCCGTTCGCAGGATATCCTCGAGCGCCGCCGTGACGCTTATTCCTTCAGCTGCCATATCAATCTGCTGTGCCAGGTTGGCCATGACTGTGTTATTTGTCTCAAGACCGATGATAACACCTGATGACATGATAACGGGAAGGAAGAATATTGCTCTTACAAAGGCACGTCCTTTGAACTCCGAATTAAGAATCAGAGCTACGAAGAAACTGAATACCATGATTGCCAGTGAATACAGAAGCATTCGTAAGAACTCATCTATCAGGAGCTGATAGAAGGTTGAATCTACTCTGAATGCGCTGTAGTAGTTACCCCAGCCAAGCCAGTTAATCTTAAACAGACCTGAACCAAGGTCAACTGTTGAGAAACTCATTCTGAAGGACCTAAGGAACGGTCTCAACATGAAAATTGCGAATCCAAGTACAAACGGAGATATAAAGAGATATCCCGATATTGCCTTGCGTTTTTGAAGACCTGAATATTTACTTTTTTTCTTCTTCATAACTGCTACCCTTTCTTTGATATCTCTAAATTATCGTACTGTTACATAATCTCTTGCAGGAACAACAATTCCGTCATCTGTGGTGAAATCGCTGTATGCATGGTTAACATAAACCTTTGTACCGTCCTCGTATACTGTGCATCCTACCTTGGGAGATACCTGAATGTAATCATCGATCTTCTGGTTGAATACATGTCCGAGTTCGCTGTTATATCTGTTATATGTCTCTGCGATGCGCTCTCTCCATACATCGTAGTCACATCCGTAATACTTGGTGTAGAGTGAATCCTGTAAGGTGAAGGCTGATTCCTTCATAAGTGTGAACTGAAGTCCTGCACCATATTCTACGGTATAAAGCAGCTCATCCTGATAATCACCGCAGATATTAAGTGATTCACCTGTGTAATCTACGTATCCGTGCATTGCTATCTCGTAGAAAGGTACTTCCGCATCAAGGATTGTATACTGGCTTCCGCTCAGATCCATGTTTGTAACAACATCTGCGTAAGGTAAAGCATAAATGTTACCGGAATTAATCATTACCTTCTTGCCGTCATCCTTAAGCTCCTTGAACAGGTCAACCTGCTGAAGCATTACGTTCTGACGTGATCTTGTATCCTTGCGGTAGTAATCTGCTGAGAGATCCTTGCCGTTATCCTCGAATGCAATGCCTGTATTGTACTTATCACAGGTCTCAATGAGCTTTCTTGCAGCCTTCATCGCGATGTCCGGATGAAGCAGCCAGTAACGGTCAACGCCTTCACGCTCTGCATAGGTTACTGAGCTGTATACAAAGAGCTCTGCTCTCTCTCGGCTGATTCGCTTAGCAGCATCTGTATAAGAGAAGAATCCGTTAAAGATATTGCTGTCATAAGCGTACTGTGTAGAGCCGTTCAGATAAAGGTTAACTCCAAGCTCAGTAGCCTTGTTTGAAAGCTTCTTGAGGTCTTTCTTGCCTCCGAGCTGATGAAGAACTCTGATGTTATTGAAGTACTTCTGGTTAACACCACCGTTGCACCAGCCAAGCATCTTGACTGACATGTTCTTAAAGCCGTCCTCCTGCAGATCCTCTAAGAGCTCTGCGGCCTCATCAAAGCTTGTAAGCTCTAAGGGACGTGAAACAGGGATACCTACAATCTGCTTAACCTTGTCAATTGCTCCTACGATTTCGATTACTGCGGGAGCATCGGTATCGTTATTAGCTGTAAGGTATGAACCGTATTCCTTCTCAAGATATGAGCGGTAGCTCTTAGCCATGTCTACATAGCTTCCTGAGTCAACGAATCTGTATCTCTGTGAATAAACCTCATCGGGCAGTTCAAGAATGTATGAGAATACATCCGTACTTGCGATATCGCCTACATCGAACTGCTCACGCTGAGCAACTGTGTATACTGAGTTAACTGAGTTATAGCTGTTATTGATTCCGCTGATACTTGCCTGTACCGTAGCGTAAGGCGATCCGCCTTCGATTACGCAGATAAAGGAATCATTGTCCTTTGAAACACCGAACACATTCATGTTAGCCAAAGTACTGTGTACGATTGAATCACGCTTAAGGCACATATCCCAGCCATAAAGGTTAGCTGCGTACTGAGGCTGTGAGGTCTTACCGTTGTTGAAATTAATAACTGCTCCGCCGCCTTCCGGAACAAACATAAAGCCTTCGTCAGCCTTGCCGCCTGCTCCAAAGTAAGGAAGTGGTGTAACCTCGTAAATATCGAACTCTGACTTACATTCCATCTTGTTAAGAGGAAGCTCTACAACAAGAGCGTCTTCTCCAAGTCTGTAGGTCATTGTCAGGTTAAAGATAGGCTTGTCGCTAACCTTGTTAGCGTTATCATACTGCTTATCAAATTCGAGATCCTCATATGTGTATCCGGCTGACTCGAAATATCCCTGAAGGGTACCCTTGGTAGTATCCTTAACGGTATCACGGAGAACGTAGATAGGCTCAGTCTCCATAATCGGATATTTCTCAAGAAGCTCTTCCTTGTTATCTCTCTTTGTAAGCTTGTTAATGTCGTACTTCTTGTAGTATGACTTGGCAAGTTCCTCACCTTCAGAGCTCATCTTATCAGTGAATGAGAGGAATCTTTCAACTGTTGTTACAGGAGGCATAATGTACTCTTTCTCAACATCGCCCAAAGAGTAATCGATTGTTACATAGTCGTCGCCTGTCTCAATCTCATAAATACCATTCTCAATACTGAATGAGTAGTTATCGAAATCAGTCTTACTTCCGTTGGTAACCGAATATGTCATCAGAAGTGTTGACTGAAGTCTGTTCTTCTCTTTACCGAGTGCCTGAGGATCTGATGATGCGCCATCAGGATTTGACTTCCAAACCTTGCCTGAGGACTTAACCAGAATCTCAAACTGTGTAGAAAGAGGATCCATGGTGAACTTAAGGTTACTGTTCTCCAGAATGATAGGTTCCTCATCGCCTGCATAAGCTTCAGGAACTACTACCTCATCCTCAGCTACCGGTTTCTCATAATGTGCTGCGAAATAAGCACATACACAAACAACTGCGGTGAAGATCACAGGGAAGATAAGTCCCTTAATGGTCTTTTTCACTGCGTCGCGTCTTTCTTTCTTTATTTCTTCGCTAACGGGTCTTCTGCTCATGATTACTCCAATCTGTCAGGTTTCTTTCTTCTCAATTTATAGTCGGAACAACATCTCTTTGCCAAGAGAAATGAAGTATGCAACGCCCTGTGAAATCATACTGAAG
>X415_White_Rhinoceros__coassemble_289_pt1 | contig 12552 bp, 12 predicted proteins | sample X415_White_Rhinoceros__metabat2_high_PE_001 | metagenome-assembled genome bin X415_White_Rhinoceros | reverse complement strand
GATGGCCCTATGAAGTGGCAGAGAAGGATAATTTCCAGCATAAGCTTACAGATCCAGCAATTATATATGGCTCGCTTAAGGCTACATATAAGAGATACTGTGAACTGTACGGAGTTAAGAAGCCTATGGTTATGTCAGAGCTTAATGCCGACGGCGACGTGGCAGGCCCTTATAAGCAGGCGACTCTGATGAAGCAGTTCTATGACTGCATCAGGACGGATGCTGAACATGCCTGCGCCGGAGTTACCATGTATCAGTTCAGGGATGACGGAAGACTCGGACTGGAATTTACTGACCCTTCAAATTCTGACAACGGAATTGAGTGGCCGCTTATGGATGTATACCGTGATATCATCGACGACGATTTCTTTAAGCCCGGCATGGAGTACGGCGAGGAGCAGAAGCTTCCTGTGACCTTAAGATGGGGCGGTTCAGAGGACTCAGAGGGTATTTCTTTCGAAATCCCGGCAGAAGGTAATCCTATTTTTGCAGAGGCGAACTTTGACGGCGCGCTTAAGGATGCCAATCTTATGATGGAGCTCAACGGATACTGGTTCTATAAAGCACCCGGAGCGGCCTTCGTTGATTTCATGCCCGCTTTCTACGGTAAGGAAGTTGCATCGGGCAGCACACTGAAGCTCAATATATTCGCGCCTCCCGCAGAGGGCGTCAATGACCCTTCACAGGGCAGCGACTGGACCACGAATTATTACTATACACTGACTGAGCTTCCTAAGCTCAGATTCCGCTATGAGCCGGTCATCTGATTTATTGCGGCACAAAAATGTGAATACGGATAAAAAAAGCCCGCAGGCTTCTGCGGGCTTTTGGTTTGAAATGATCAGTTCTTCTTCTTGGCTGCCTTAAGCGCATCAGCATCGATGTCGCCGTTAGCGATTGTCTGGTCAAGCCATAACTGAAGAGAACGTACAGAAACTGAAATCTGGTCAAGCTCATCCTTGATCTTGGCAAAATCAGTGTACTCATCCTCGGTGATTGCGCCGTCAACGGTGATGTTGATGAAATTGCTCTTCTCTTTCTCGATAGAGTTGAGTGAGTGCAGAATCTCAAGTACAATCTGCGACAGGTCCTTAAGCTGCAGCTCAGGAACTGATTTCTGTCCGATGGGGCATTCATGTGAGCAGTAGTAGTTGCGAAGCGCGGGTGTCTTATATGCCTTGGACATTGCAACAATCTCATCGGGATGAGGATATGACTTCTCACTCTCAATCTTCTCGATGCGGTCATCGGAAATAAACTCTAAAAGCTCTGCGGCTTTCTCACGGGTAAGACCCTGAGCCTCACGTGAGAGCTGGTAGATATTCTTGTTTTCTTTAATTGATTTTTTACCCATTTTTAACTCCCTTTTCCTGCAAAATACAAATCATTATTGTGCATTCAAATATGCTTTATAATCTTACGGCGTTTATTGTACTATATATGTGTGCAAAAGAGAAGGAGTAATTATTACTTCTTTTTGAAAGATAAGCGTATTTTCTTGCGTATTTAGGCACTTTATAGTAAAATAATCATAATCGAATTATTACATCATTATACGTGTAGTATTTTTGGTGAATAAGATATTTTTATTTTTTTCTATTTGAAAGGAGAAACAAAATGGGACTTATTAAAGCAGCTTTATCTTCAGCCGGCAGTGTACTTGCAGATCAGTGGAAGGAATTTTTCTATTGTGATGCTATTGACAAGGATATCCTTGTTGTTAAGGGACAGAAGAGAACGAACGGCGGTAATAAGGGCAGCGACAATATCATTACTAACGGCAGTGGTATTGCAGTTGCAGACGGACAGTGTATGATCATCGTCGACCAGGGTAAGGTCGTTGAGGTTTGTGCAGAGCCCGGCCAGTTTACATATGATACTTCATCTTCACCCAGCGTTTTCGCAGGAAGCTTTGGCCAGAGCCTTCTTGATACCTTCAAGGAGATGGGCAAGCGTATTTCTTACGGTGGTGACACCGGTAAGGATCAGAGAGTTTATTACTTCAATACCAAGGAGATCCTTGATAACAAGGTTGGTACTCCCAGCCCCGTTCCTTTCCGTGTAATCGATAACAACATCGGTCTTGACATGGAGATGGGCATTCGCATGAATGCTATTTACACCTACAGAATCACAGATCCTATTCTGTTCTACACCAATGTATGCGGTAACGTAGCAGGTGAGTACAACCGTAGCGAGATTGATTCTACTCTTAAGTCAGAAATCCTTGCTGCATTACAGCCCGCACTTGCTAAGATTTCAGCAATCGGTGTTCGTTACAGCGAGATTCCCGCTCATGCACTTGAGTTTGAGAACGCTCTGAAGGAAGTTCTTGCAGAGACCTGGACCAATACACGTGGTATTACCATCGCTAAGTTCAGCCCTAACTCAATCAACCTCAGCGATGAGGACGCAGCTACCATTAAGGAACTCCAGAAGGCTAAGGTTCTCAGCAATGCTTCTATGGCAGCCGGTACTCTTGCAGGTGCTCAGGCACAGGCTATGCAGGATGCAGCTAAGAATTCAGCAGGCGCAGCTACAGGCTTTATCGGAATGGGTATGGCTCAGAACATGGGTGGTATGAACGCAGCAAGCCTCTTCCAGGTAGCAGGTCAGCAGCAGGCAGCTCAGCCTCAGCCTCAGGCAGCACCCGCAGGCAGCTGGACATGCTCATGCGGTACCGTTAACACCGGTAAGTTCTGCTCTAACTGTGGTTCACCCGCACCTGCAGCAAACTGGACATGCTCATGCGGTACAGTTAACAGCGGCAAGTTCTGCTCAAACTGCGGTTCACCCCGTCCTTAATACTTAACTAATCATTAGGCGGATAATTCAGGTTATCCGCCTTTCTTTTGTTATCCCAAGCCGGGAATGCGAATTAATTTAAGAGGAGAATTACATGGCATTACTTGAGTACAAATGCCCCTGCTGCGGCGGCAAGCTTGAGTTTGACGGCAGCATAGGTAAGGTTAAGTGTCCGTTCTGTGACACGGAATTTGATGTCAGCACATTTACCGACCTCGACAGGGAACTGAATGAAGAGACCGCCGAGGATATGAAGTGGAACAACGAATCCACTGAGGTATGGGGTGCTGAGGAAGGCATGGCATATTATAACTGTAAGAGCTGCGGAGCTCAGATAGTGATGGATGAGACCACATCAGCTTCGAAGTGTCCTTACTGCGATAACCCCATTGTAATGATGGGCAACTTAAAGGGTGACCTTAAGCCCGAGCTTATTATTCCCTTCAAGCTTGATAAGAAGGCAGCCAAGACTGCGTTCACAAATCACCTTAGCGGCAAGAAGCTTCTTCCCAGAGTATTTAAGGATTCAAGCCACATCGATGAGATTAAGGGCGTTTATGTGCCTCACTGGGTATACAATTCAAAGGCTAACGCAAGTATGCGCTTCAAGGCTACCAAGGAGAAGAACAGCCGTGAGCTTGAGTACAGCGTTACTGAGACGTCTTATTATTCGGTATTCAGAAGCGGTTCGATGGAATTTGAGAATGTTCCCGTCGACAGCTCAACCAAGATGGCTAACGATCTGATGGATTCTGTACAGCCCTTTGATTTTAAGGATGCAGTTCCCTTCCAGACCGCTTATATGGCAGGCTACATGGCTGACAAGTACGATGAGGACAGCGCTGCCTGTGAGGAGCGCGCCAACGTGCGAATCAAGAACAGCACAGCCAAGGCTTTTGAAGAAACAGTCAAGGGCTACACCCATGTTGATGTAGAGACACAGAATATCGGACTTGTTGACGGTTCATCAAGATATGCGCTGCTTCCCGTATGGGTGCTTAGCACCAAGTGGAATGGCGAGAACTATATATTTGCAATGAACGGACAGACAGGCAAGTTCGTAGGTGATCTTCCCTGTGACAAGTCACTGTTTAAACAGTATGCGTTCAAGGCAGGCGCAATTGCAGGTGCAATTACGTTCGCCATTCTGACGCTGATACAGTTACTGTAAGGGGGTGCGGATATGAAGAAGAACAGATTATTTATCACCCTTATTCTTACACTTATGTTATGTGTACTTCCCTCGTTTAATATGGTACATGCTGCAGCAGCTGCAGAATGCTACGATGACAGGGAAACTATTGATGCGGACACATTAGGTGCCATGAGCAGGTCACTTAGCAGCGCTTCAAGCGAAACAGGCATTAAACTGGGACTGTATTTTATTTCTTCAGCAGAGGCAGTCGGCAGAGCTTCAACTCAGGCTGCTGCAGACTATTATCTCGAGAACCGTTTCGGAGACAATTCAGTACTCCTTGTGATTGCAGTAGACGCAGGAGAGTGGAATTTCTCAACAAGCGGCAAGGAAGCGGCATTTATGAATGACGCTGCCCAGGTGAATACCTGGAACGCAATGCGCGATTATTACATTGCTGGCGACTACATCGGTATGGCAGACGCCTACGCAAGTTCAGTTATTAACTGCAAGGCTGAGTATGAGAGCTCCGGCGGAGTTCATATCGGAAGAAACATTATTATTGCGGTGCTCGTAGGACTTGTAGTCGGACTTATCCGAGGAGCAATGCTTAAGGGCGAGCTTAAGAGCGTAGCGGTAGCAACTACGGCTTGCGATTCCATTAAGCAGGGCAGCTTCAAGCTTACCCGCTCGGGCGATGTATTCCTCTATAAGAAGGTTGACAGACGCAAGCTTGAGACAGCTTCCAACAGAGTTAACACTACACACACCAGTGAATCGGGACAGACTCACGGCGGTGTAGGCGGCAAAATCTGATCTTAGTTTTGTGACATAGGGTCAGACCCCTTTTTCATGTTTTTAATGTTGACAAATAAATGGAAAAGTGATAAATTGAACACATGAGCAGATATTCATATATAAAGGAGACAGATATGAAGAAGACAAACCTTCCCGATGAGAATGAAATGTACGATCTTGCGGAGCTGTTCAAGTGCTTCGGTGATTCAACCAGAATAAGAATTCTGTGCGTACTGTTCGAAGAAGAAGTATGTGTTAACGATATAGCGGATGCGCTTAACATGACTCAGTCTGCGGTATCACATCAGCTGAAGCTTCTTAAGTCAGCGAAGCTTATAAAGAACAGAAGAGAGGGCAAGTCGATTCTGTATTCACTCGCGGACGAGCATGTAAGAAAGATAATCGCTATGGGACTTGAGCATATTGAAGAGTGATGTAAGGAGGTAATTATATGTCACATGAACATAATCACGGCCATGAGCACAGTCATGAGCATGAACATGAACACAGCCATGAGCATGGCGGAGAGCTTAAAGAGTCTCTTATAAAAATAATTATTGCAGCTGTATTATTTGCGGCTGTTCTTTCAATAGACAAGCTGAATCTTATAGAAACGTTCACCGGTTCAAAATGGCTTCTGGCTTTGTATATTGTTCCGTACCTGATTGTAGGTTACGAGGTCATATTCGAATCTTTTGAGAATATTGCGCACGGCGAGGTGTTCGACGAGGATTTTCTCATGATGGTAGCTTCGATTGCGGCCTTTGCAATCGGAGAATACGAAGAGGCTGTAGCGGTTATGCTGCTGTTCCAGACAGGTGAGCTGTTTGAGGGCTATGCCGTAGGCAAATCAAGAAATTCAATCGCAGGACTTATGGATATAGTTCCGACATATGCCAATCTGATTGGTGAGGACGGCAATACCGTTCAGACAGACCCTAAGGAGGTTAAGGTCGGAAGCTTAATCCTGATTCGTCCCGGCGAGAAGGTGCCGCTGGACTGTGAGATCATAGAAGGTGATTCCTTTATGGATACAAAGGCGATTACCGGCGAACCGGTACCGAGACATGTCACGGCAGGTGAGCCTCTCTACAGCGGCTTTATTAACGGAGCTTCAATTCTTAAATGTCGCACGCTTAAGGTCTATGAGGATTCTACCGTAGCAAGAATACTGGAGCTTGTGGAGCATGCAAGTGACAGAAAGAGTGAGGCGGAGAACTTCGTCTCGAAATTCGCGCGCTACTATACGCCGATAGTTACTATAGCGGCCGTTCTTTTAGCTGTTATTCCTTCGCTGATTACCGGGGAGTGGGCAGAATGGGTAAGACGCGCGTGCATGTTTTTGGTTATTTCCTGCCCCTGCGCGCTTGTTATTTCAGTTCCGTTGGGATTCTTTGGTGGAATCGGTGCGGCTTCGAGACTTGGTGTGCTTGTCAAGGGCAGTAATTTCCTTGAGGCTGTGGCGGAGCTTCAGACAGTCGCGTTCGACAAAACCGGAACGCTTACTAAAGGCGAGTTTGCTGTAACGGATGTAACGGTTTACAACGACCGCTGTACTAAGAAGGCAATCCTTGAAATGGCTGCTGAGGCTGAGGCTAATTCGACCCACCCCATTGCGCAGGCGATTGTGGCGGCATGTAACAGCGGACAGTTTGGCGCTGAAGCTAAACACGCCTTTTATGGAGTCAGCAATGTAAATGAAACAGCCGGTCAGGGCATTGAGGGAAGCGTAATCAGCCTGCTTAATCCGAGCCTTGACGATGGAAGTCCCAACCATACTGTTTTTGCTATCGGCAATGAGAAGCTCATGAATACATATGACATAAGGCCTAAGAAGACAGAAGGAGGAGCCACGGTCATATATGTGGCTTTAGGACAGAGCTTAGTTGGAGCAATTACCATCTCAGACAATGTCAAAGAGAATGCGAAGGATGCCATAAGGGCCATGAAGAAGCTTGGCATTAAGAACACAGTCCTGCTTACCGGTGATAGAGGCGAGGCAGCATGTAAGGTTGCTGATGCGCTCGATATTGATTCGTGTCACTTTGAACTTATGCCGGAGGGCAAGGTAAGAGTTCTCGAGAATCTGGTGAATGACCCCTCGATGGGCAAGGTCGCTTTTGTGGGTGACGGCATCAATGACGCGCCGGTTCTTATGCGCGCGGATGTCGGTATCGCTATGGGAAGCCTGGGCTCTGATTCTGCCATAGAGGCTGCGGATGTAGTCATTATGGACGATGATATCGGCAAGATTGCCAAGCTTGTCAGGATTGCGAGAAAGACGCTTATTATAGTTAAGGAGAATATTGCATTTTCACTTGCAGTTAAGTTCACGATACTGGTTCTCGGCGTGTTCGGAGTTACAGGAATTGAGCTCGCAGTGTTCGCTGATGTCGGTGTTGCAATGCTCGCAATACTGAATTCCATGAGGACCTTAAGAGTTGGAAAATGATAATTGAACAATGCTCTGCAAACCGCATAAAATATAGTGTTGCGTAAATAATTAAATCAGGAATAATTTTTTAGTTTTTTCGTGACAATCTGCCCATGGTATATTATAATCTAACCAAAAGTAACAATTTGGAGGAGGATATCATGGGCTTTTTTAAGGATTTAAATGAAGATTCAGTTGACGTTAACGACGAGATTATTACCGATGAGCCGATTGAGGATGAGCTCACCGAGGAAGCCGGTGCTGAACAGCCCGCTTTCGATGATGCGGTTGATGAGTCATTACTTGAGAACCTTTTTGATGAATCACAGCCGACCGACGAGGACGTCGTGGTTGAGGAAGAGTACATTATTGACGAACCCCAGCCTGAGAAACCTGTAGTGAAGGCTCCTGACGATGATCAGGTAACCGTAATTACCAAGGGAACTACAATCAACGGTAGTATTGTTTCCGATTGTTCACTTAACGTGATGGGTACCATCAATGGTGATATCGAGTGTATCGGTAAGCTTACTATTTCCGGTAACGTTGTCGGTAATTCCATTGCATCTGATGTTTATGTCAATGCCAAGAGGCTTGAAGGCAACATCGATTGTGAAGGAACCGTCAAGGTTGGTCTCGGTACCGTTGTTGTCGGCGACGTTAAAGCAGGTTCTGCTGTAGTTGCCGGAGCTATCAAGGGCGAACTTGATATCAAGGGACCCGTTATTTTCGATTCTACTGCAATCATTAAGGGCAATGTTAAGGCTAAGTCAGTTCAGATGAACAACGGAGCGGTGCTCGAAGGCTTCTGCTCACTGACCTATGCATCTGTTGACATTGATGAGATATTTGAATAATTAGCGGAGGCTTCATGGAACGTTACAAGCGCGTATTGATCAAGCTCTCCGGTGAGGCTCTTAGCGGAGAGAAGAACACAGGTTTTGACGATGATGTTTGTCTGGCAGTTGCAAGACAGATCAAAACCATTGTTGATGCAGGAACTGAGGTTGCTATCGTTATCGGCGGTGGTAATTTCTGGCGAGGCAGGTCAAACGATTCTATCGACCGTTATAAAGCTGACCAGATAGGAATACTCGCAACGATCATGAACTGCATCTATGTTTCCGATATGTTCAGGTCTATCGGAATGAAGACTGCAATATATACACCTTTTGAGTGTGGCGATATGTCAGAGCTGTTCTCTAAGGACAAGGTTGTCAAGGCACTTAAGAAGGGCAGAGTCGTATTCCTTGCAGGAGGTACGGGACATCCTTACTTCTCAACAGATACGGCAACAGCGCTTCGTGCTATCGAGCTTGACTGTGACATCATCATGATGGCCAAGTCAGTCGACGGAGTCTACAGCGCTGATCCCAGAAAGGATCCAAACGCTGTCAAGTATGACACGATTTCTCTTGACGAGCTTGTATCCAAGGGACTTCAGGTTATCGACTCAACGGCATCTGCACTTTGCAGAGATAACCACATGCCGCTACTTATTTTCTCACTCAATGAGGAGAATTCGATTATTGCCAACGCATCAGGCAGATGCTCAGGTACAATCGTAACGAATTAAACTATATTATACGGGGGATTATTATGGACGAGAGAATTAAGCCTTACGAAGAAAAAATGCAGAAGACTTTGGACGTTCTTGCTGAAGAGTATGCTTCAATCAGAGCAGGACGTGCTAACCCTCATCTTATTGACAAAATCAAAGTAGATTACTACGGAACACCTTCACCTATCAGCCAGGTTGCAAACATCAGCGTTCCTGAGGCAAGAATCATCCAGATTCAGCCCTGGGAGTCAAAGATGATCAAAGAGATCAACAAGGCTATCAACATGTCAGATATAGGTATCAACCCTACAGATGACGGCAAGGTTATCAGACTTGTATTCCCTGAGCTTACAGAGGACAGACGTAAGGAACTTGCCAAGGATGTTAAGAAGAAGGCAGAGGATTCCAAGGTAGCTCTTCGTAACATCAGACGTGATGCCAACGATACATTCAAGAAGTTAGGCAAGGCAAGCGAGATTTCTGAGGATGTTCAGAAGCAGCTTGAGACTGAGATTGACAAGGTTACAGAGAAGTTTGTAGCTGAGGCAGACAAGCAGATGGATGCTAAGACAAAAGAAATCATGACCATCTGATATTTCAAGACAATAGGGCCGGAGCATTTATTGCCCCGGTCTTTTTTGGCGATAGAGAGGATAATATCCGCGATGTATCGCGGGCGATGAATGGTGACAGATATGGAGAATTCCGAGTTAAAAATTCCGCAGCATGTAGCCATTATTATGGACGGCAACGGACGCTGGGCCAAGAAGAAGCATCTGCCCAGAAGCGCAGGACATACTGCAGGAGCCAGAACCGTTGAGGATGTCTGTGAATGGGCATGGAATGCAGGAATTAAGTATCTGACGGTATATGCTTTCTCGACCGAGAATTGGACCAGATCAGAGGATGAAGTAAGGACTCTTATGAACCTTCTTCGCGAGTACATGAAGAACTGTCTTGCAAGAAGCCGAAAGAACAATATGCGCGTGCGTGTTATCGGCGACAAGACAAGGCTTGATAAGGACCTTCAGGATTCAATAGCGAAGCTTGAGGATGAGAGCAAGGACTTCACCGGACTTAATTTCCAGGTAGCTCTTAATTACGGCGGACGTGACGAACTCGTAAGAGCAGTTAAGTCAATTGCGGGTAAGGTTAACGAAGGAACGCTCAGTGTATCGGATATTAATGAGAAGCTTATTTCTGCAGAGCTTGATACTGGCGATATTCCTGATCCTGACCTTTTAATCAGAACCAGCGGTGAGGTCAGACTTTCTAATTTTATGCTCTGGCAGATGGCTTATACGGAGTTTTATTTCCCCGAAGTATTATGGCCGGATTTCTCAGAGAAGGATCTTCATAAGGCTATAGAGTATTACAACGGCCGCGAAAGGCGCTTTGGCGGCAGACTTGAATAAGAGGTGTGTTTAATGGGTAAGATGGAAGCTAAGGAAGTCGGCAAGGATAATTCATTCTGGATCAGATTCAGAAGCTCGGTTATTCTTACTGCTATTACCGTGACAGTAATGATTTTTGGCGGATATGCGCTTTTGGGAACTCTTTTTGTTGTATCGCTCATAGGTATAATGGAGCTTATGAGGGCAGTGGAGGTTCACAGAAAGCCGATTGCGGGCGTAGGATACGCAGCATGTGCGGTCTGGTATTTCATGCTGTTTTTGAATTACCGCGCTGAGCTTAGCTTTGGCTCAGGGGAGTTCGCAGAGTCAACGCTTCTTCTGCAGATAGCGCTGTTCATAATTGTTCTTCTCGGATTCTATGTATTCAGCTATCCGAAGTACAATTCCGAGCAGGTAACGATGGTGTTCTTCAGCTTCTTCTATGTTGCGATTACACTGTCCTATATATTCCGCGTGAGAGTAAGCGCAGGCGGACAGTACACGGTATGGCTGATATTCTTAGGCTCCTGGGGCGCTGATGTCTCTGCTTACATGGTAGGAAGACAGATCGGTAAGCACAAAATCGTGCCTGTGTTAAGCCCTAAGAAATCACTTGAGGGCTTTATAGGAGGCATTATAGGCGCGGTACTTCTGGGCGTTATATATGCTCTTATCTTCAAAGAGCAGCTCACGATGCATTTTGCTAATCCCGTGGCTTCATTCGCGATTATTACGGGCGTTTCTTCAGTTGTTTCAATGATAGGAGATCTGGCTGCGTCGGCAATTAAGCGCGACAGAAAGATTAAGGACTACGGTAAGCTGATTCCGGGACACGGCGGAATTATGGACAGATTCGACAGCGTAATCTTTATAGCTCCGATTGTTTATTTCCTGCTTGATTTTATCGGGTAAATGGTGATTGTATGAAAAAATTATGTTTGCTGGGCTCGACCGGTTCAATAGGCACCCAGACCTTGGATATTATAGACAGACACGGCGGCTTTGAGGTACATTCTCTTGCTGCTTACGGAAGTATTGATAAGCTCGAGGAGCAGATCAGAAAGTACAGTCCCAAAGCAGTATGCGTCTATGACGAGAACAGGGCTAAAGAGCTAAAGCTTAAAATCAGTGACCTTGACGTCAGGGTGTTTAGCGGAATGGACGGGCTTATAAGCCTTGCCTCAGACGAACAGGTTGACCTCGTTGTGACTGCGATTGTGGGAATGATCGGTATCAGGCCTACTGTTGCCGCAATTAACGCGGGCAAGGATGTAGCGCTGGCCAACAAAGAGACGCTTGTTACGGCGGGCCATATTATCATGCCGCTGTGCGCTAAAAAGAAGGTAAGACTGCTTCCGATTGACAGTGAGCATTCAGCCATAATGCAGTGCCTGCAGGGACACGCGGGTCCTAACGGCTACTATAGCAGCGAGCTTACCGATTACTCTAAGAATGCCGCGGGAATTGACAAGATATTACTTACGGCTTCGGGAGGACCGTTCAGGGGACTTTCGTATGAGGAGCTTAAAAACAAGACGGCAGAGGATGCACTCAAGCATCCCAACTGGCTTATGGGACCCAAGATTACTATTGATTCAGCGTCATTAGTCAATAAGGCTCTTGAGGTTATGGAGGCCAAGTGGCTCTTTGGGGTAGATGCCACGGATATCGAGGTTGTTGTACAGCCTAAGAGTATTATTCACTCTGCGGTTCAGTTTAAGGACGGAGCAATTATTGCGCAGATGGGATGCCCGGACATGAGGCTGCCTATCCAGTACGCGCTGTATTATCCCGAGAGGATGGATTGCCCGGCTGCGAAGCTTGATCTTTTTGAACTTGCGCATATAGATTTTGAGAGACCTGATTATGAGACCTTCAGAGGTCTTAAGCTCGGTCTTGACGCCATAAAGCAGGGCGGAAGCATCTGCACGGTATTTAATGCCGCCAATGAGTACGCAGTAAGCAGATTCCTGCACGGACAGATTAGGTTCACTGATATCTATGGTATTATTGAGAGCGCTATGGCTGCGCATAAAAATATAGCTAATCCTTCACTCGAGGAGATTTTGGACACTGAGGAGTGGACTAAAAATTTTATTCTTAGTTAATTGGTCTTTGGGCGTTCGAATGATAGAATAGAAGGAGAAGTTTTTTAAGGAGTATTTTCTAAATGAGCAAATTAATCAGTATTCTGGTAGGTATTCTTATATTCTGCCTTATTGTTATAATTCACGAGCTCGGACATCTGCTTTTGGCTAAGAAGAGCGGAATTCTGGTACCTGAGTTCCAGGTAGGCTTCGGACCTAAGCTCTGTTCGTTCAAGAAGGGGGAGACTGAATACAGCATAAGACTTATTCCCTTCGGCGGAGCATGTAAGATGCTCGGTGAGGAAGGCGATTCGGATGATGAGCGCGCATTCACTGCC
>X415_White_Rhinoceros__coassemble_287_pt1 | contig 12607 bp, 8 predicted proteins | sample X415_White_Rhinoceros__metabat2_high_PE_001 | metagenome-assembled genome bin X415_White_Rhinoceros | reverse complement strand
ACTAAACGTTTCTGAATAATTACTTGCCGGGATACTTAATAACAGCATCAACAGGATACTTAGCAAGCTTCTTGCGGCCCTCAAGGCCTTCAAGCTCCATGAGGAAGCAGATCTTAACGACCTCGCCGCCAAGCTGCTCAACCAACTTAACAATAGCTTCGATGGTTCCGCCTGTAGCGATAAGATCATCGATGATAACGACCTTCTGGCCGGGCTTAATTGAGTCCTTATGCATCTCGATTGTAGCCTGGCCATATTCAAGATCATAGCTCATCTCCACTGTCTCACAGGGAAGCTTGCCCTTCTTGCGCACAGGTACAAACGCCTTGTGCATAGCATAAGCCACCGGAACACCGAATATGAATCCGCGTGACTCCGGTCCTACAACGACGTCGAAATCCAGTCCTTTAAGCATATCAAGAATGCCCTCAATTGACAGATGCAGTCCGTCAGCATCCTGAAGCACACTTGTTACATCTCTGAACATAATGCCGGGCTCCGGGAAATCAGGAATCGTTCTAACATAGTCCTCAACTCTCTTACTCATGGAAATTCTCCTTAACGCTTTATTTACAACAGAATAACATTGCAGCCTTCTTCTGCCGCAACTTAAGTTCTGCTACAGTTTCAAAAATCAAAACTTATACTTTGTGATGCTGTGGAAGGTCTCGCCAGCCTTAAGTACAGGTCTCTTGAACGCAGGCTCATTGATTGCGTTGGGGAAATACTGTGTCTCAAGACATACGCCGCAACGCTTTGAATAAGTTACTCCGCCCTTACCGGTCTGAGTTGCAATGAAGTTGCCTGCATAGAACTGTACTCCGGGTAAATCGGTGTATACAGACATTCTTCTGCCCGACTTCTCATCTGACAGAATAGCAATCTGCTCAACCTTGGTTCCTGTAGTATCCACAACAAAATTATGGTCATAACCGCCTGCCAGACGTAACTGCTCAAAATCCTCATCGATTCTGTCGCCGATACGTGTAGGCTGGGTGAAATCAAGGGGTGTTCCCGCAACTGAAGCAATCTCGCCTGTAGGAATGCTTCCGGGGAATGTAGGTGTATAATGCTTCGCATTGAGCCAGAGCTTATGGTCCATAGCGCTTCCTGACGCATGGCCGCTCAGGTTGAAATACGAATGATTTGTAACATTGTATAAGGTGTCGGCATCAGTGGTTGCCTCATACTCCAGCTCCAGCGCGTTGCTGTCTGTTACGCGGTAAATAACGCTCGCGTTAACATTGCCGGGGAATCCCTGATCGCCGTCAGGTGAGAATACAGAGAACTTGACAGCATTCTCATTCTCAAGAATGGCAGCCTTAAACAGCTTCTTGTTGAAGCAGTCATCGAAATGGCTGTGGAGATTGTTCTCGCCGTCATTCTTCTCAAGATTATAGGTAACTCCGTTAAGAGAAAAACTTGCTTTTGCAATTCTGTTAGCACTTCTGCCGATTGTACTTCCGAAAAAGCTGGGATTAAAAGCATAACCCTTAACATCATCAAAGCCTAACGCGATGTCATCAAAATGACCGTCGCGGTCAGCCACATAAAGTGAAACAAGATTGGCTCCGAAATCAGTAACCTCTGCTGCGAAACCGTTCGCATTCTCAATTCGGTAAAGAGTAACCTCCTCACCCTTCGCTGTCTTACCAAAGCTTCGTGTTGTAATTGACATACTTCCCTCTTTCTGCACATGCCCTATGCATATACGCGTACTATTGTTACATAACTGTAACCCCATACACTTTGATTATATAATAGCCCCTTTAAAAAGTACATACATTGATTATATTTTTGCTTGACTTCTCCACTTTAACGCACTAAAATAGTGACAAATTGGAATGTAAGCAGGGAGGATCACACAATGGAATTATCAAAAGAAACCAAATGTCTGACAGGCGGCTGGAATCCCGGTCAGGGCGAGCCCCGTCAGGTGCCTGTATACCAGAGCACGACATTCAAATACGACACCAGCGATGCCATGGGCAAGCTGTTCGATCTCGAAGCTGAAGGCTATTTCTACACCAGACTTCAGAATCCCACCAACGATTATGTTGCGAAGAAGATCTGCGACCTTGAAGGCGGTTATGCAGCAATGCTCACCAGTTCAGGTCAGGCAGCTAACTTCTACGCTGTATTCAATATTTGCGAGTGCGGCGACCACTTCATCGCTTCCTCCGCTATCTACGGAGGCACCTTCAATCTCTTTGGCACCACGATGAAGAAGATGGGAATCGAGTGCACCTTCGTAGACAACGATATCAGTGCCGAGGAGTTAGACAAGCTCTTCCGTCCCAATACCAAGGCTGTATTCGGCGAGACCATCACCAATCCCACCGTTTCAATCTTCGATATCGAGAAGTTCGCGAATGCCGCTCACAAGCACGGTGTACCGCTCATCATGGACAACACCTTCGCTACTCCCATCAACTGCAATCCTTTCAAATTCGGCTGTGATATCGTAACACACTCGACCACAAAGTACATGGATGGCCATTCTGTAGGTGTCGGCGGAGCAATCGTCGACAGCGGTAATTTTGACTGGATGGCTCACAAGGACAAGTTCCCCGGACTTACCACTCCCGATGAGAGCTACCACGGCATCGTTTATGCCGAGAAATTCGGCAAGGCCGCTTACATCACTAAAGCAACTTCACAGCTTATGCGTGACTTCGGTTCAATCCAGTCACCTCAGAACGCTTTCTATCTTAATGTTTCACTTGAGTCACTTGCAGTCCGCGTAGCACGCCACTGCTCAAGTGCTAAAAAGATTGCCGCATGGCTTAAGCAGCAGGACAAGGTAGCCTGGGTTCACTACTCAGACCTTCCCGATGATCCTTACCATGCACTCCAGCAGAAGTACTGTCCTAACGGTACCTGCGGTGTTATCGCTTTCGCAGTTAAGGGTGGCCGCTCCAACGCCATCAAATTCATGGATTCGCTGAAGCTCGCAATCATCGACACTCACGTTGCCGATGCCAAGACCGGACTTCTCCATCCCGCCAGCCACACCCATCGTCAGATGACCGACGAGCAGCTCATGGAAGCCGGCGTAGCTCCCGACCTCATCCGCTACTCCGTAGGTCTCGAGAACCCCGACGACCTCATCGCTGACCTCGCCCAGGCCCTCAACCAGATCTGACACGACTTCTCCATCCACTATCAATTCGATGTGAGAATCAAAGCAGCAACTCTCACCCCTCACCCTACGACGCTGATTACAACCATCGAAAGCATCGGCGAGTGGCAGCTGCTGTAAGGTCAGACATCTGTATATGTTCTTGGTTTGACTTCAATAGTTAAAATGCCCTGCTGCATTCCTTTTGGGATGTTGCAGGGCTTCTTTTATGAATGTTGCAGAGTCTTAGAAACAGTTAGTGCTCTGGCAGATCTTCACAAGGCCGAGCGCCATGGACGGCGCGAGAGGCGACAATGAGGCATGGACGCCGAATGTCGCCGTGCCTTAAGTGAAGGCTTGGCAGAGCACTTAGTGTTTCTCAGACTCGAAAATCTGAATAAAAACAACGCCCTACTGGTAATCCTAAGGTAACCGGTAAGGCGCTACTAACATGTATAAGGGACTAAAGGTGAGAAGCTTAATACGTTTATAACAATCTCCACTCGCCGATGCTTTCGATGGTTGCAATCAGCGATTCTTTGGTGAGAGGAAGCTGCGTGATATATGTGTTGGGTTTTGCGGTCTCCGCCATCACTCCCTTCGAGAGTATATCTCTCGACAGCAGAACAATCGGAATATGCAGCGGCTCCGTCTTCTCACGGATTCTGTTAAGGATGTACGCTGAATTGTCGAAATCGACAATCAGGCAGTACGGATGGAACTCTTCAAGGTGATTTAGTGACTGAAGAACTGACTCGCCGCGCTTGACATCATAGTCATCGCGAAGGTATCCGTTCATCAGCGTGAATAAGAAATCAAATTCCTCGAAAATAAATACGCCCTTTCTTACCTGAGCCTCGGGAGGATTGAGTGTTTCTTCAATTCTTTCAAGAAGAACCGGCTTCTGAATAGGCTTGATAACAAAGCCTGCAGCGCCGAGCTTAACGCACTCTCGTACCGTCTTAATACCGGCCATACCTGTCTGGAACAGAATCGGTACGGTATCACAGAACGGAACCTCTCTGATTGCTTTATAGAGCTCCTTGCCGTCCATATCAGGCATCGCTATATCAAGCATAATAATATCAGGAACAGAAATCTTCAGCTTCGACAGTGTCTCAGCCGCAGTATTCATTGTAATGACCTTGTACTTGCCGCCCAGATACAGTCTCGAAAGATCAAGCACAACGGGGTCGTCATCGACAACCATAACCGTCTTTCTGAGATCATCGCGTGCTGCGCCTAAAGCCTTAACGCTCCAATCGAACATCTCCTCATGATTAACAGGGATAGTCAGATAATCGGTGTTAGGATCTGCTTCGGTAATCTTTCTGAACTCAGCCTCGTCGCTGGGAGCTATGCACAGAAGCACCGGTACCTCTTTGGACGCCTGCATGTTTCTGATTCTCTGAAGAACCTGTCTTCCGTCCATCGCATCACCTTCCATATTGAGGATGATGGCATCCGGACTTATATGAATAATTCTGTTAAAAGCATGCAAAGGAGACTCGGAAACAGTAATCTCGAACTCACATCCGCTCGCGAAAATATTGCCGGGGGTGACGCTTTTTTCATTGATGACCAAAAGCTGTATCATTCCATGCCTCCACGTAAACTATATTTGTTAAAGAAAATCTTTGTTTTTTGACATTTTATCGCAATTTGTCAATAATTTCAAGTACATAGCCGAAGTCGCCCTGTTCAGCAGCAGCCTTCATCGTCTTAACTGCATGTGCCGTGACAGGCGGCAGCTCGAAGAACTCCAAAACCCTGAACAGATCCATCGCATCGCTCGTTCTGGACTCATTGATAGCCTGCTCTATCTCATCGAAAGTCATCATGTACTCATTGTCCTCCGCGCTCATCGTACCTGCGGGCTCGCTCTGAAGTACAGCTGAGTCACCTTCGTGCTCAAGACACTTCTTAAGATCCTCTGCGAATGTAGTATACTCTGCAAGGAAGCCTTCCGTATCTCTTTTGATGGTCTCGATATCATTCTCTTTGCCGGCAGTTTCAAGATTACGTGCCTTCTCAGAAAGCCTCATCGCGCCGACTGTTGCCGCATTGCTCTTAAGCGCGTGGACTTCAATCGTGTATGCGGTATAATCCTCTGCCGCAAGCAGCTCTCTTATTTTAGCAATCTTCTCTTCCGAATACTTGTAGACAATCTCAACAACATTACGGTACTGGTCCAGCTCGTCTCCTGCATTCGTCATACCGATCTTCTGGTCGATATAATCAGGGAGCTCAAGTACACGCTTCTGCGGCAGCACGCCTCCCGCAAGCTCGGCAAGACGTCCTGTTTCATTAATCTCAGCGGAGATTGTATAAGTACCCTTAGGTAAATACTTCGTAAGCAGATACTCCAGACTCTTAAGAGGAAGCGGCTTCGAAGCATAGTCCGTGAAGCCCTCCGCCAAGAGCATGTTTCTCGTTCCTGCGATAGCGTTGGCAGTGAGTGCGATAATTGTAATATCGCCGCCGTTTCTGCCTCCGAGTGCCCTGATTCGTTTCATGGCCTCGATACCGTCCATCTCGGGCATCATCTGGTCCATGAAAATAATGTCGTAGTAATTCTTGGCAGCCAGCTCGACGGATTCAGCTCCGCTCTCCGCAAGGTCGGGGATGATTCTGTACTGCTTCAGATAATTGTTCATGAGTTCAAGGTTAACTCTGTTGTCATCAACAACCAGAACCTTCGCATCGGGAGCTATAAGCGTCTCAGGCTTGTCCGATTCAGAAGCTGCATTCTGCCTTGCGTTCGCAATAGGTGTCTTGCTGATAATCTTCTGGTTAATATTAATGCTTACAGTTGTTCCTACCTCGTACTCGCTCTCAATATTAATGCTTCCGCCCATCATCTCAAGCAGAGACTTTGTAAGCGTAAGACCGATTCCCGTGCCGGGGCGCGCGAAATTGGTTCTAATATCGAACTGCTCGAATTCCTTGAATATGTGGTTCATATTCTCAGACTTAATTCCTATACCTGTATCAGAGATAACAACGGTGAGGTTGGCTTTGTCGGGCTCTATGGCCTCCCACTCAGCCATCACTCTTATGCTGCCCTTCTCGGTGAACTTAACCGAGTTGCCGATGATGTTAAGTAATATCTGTCTCAGTCTCATCTTGTCGCCGTACAGAATCGACGGTGTGGAAGGATCAACTGATACAATCAGCTTCAGGCCCTTCTTCTCAGCCTGAATCTGCATAATGTCCGTAACCTCATCAAAGAGCTTCGTGGTCTCGTATTCGTCCTCGACTATCTCCATCTTACCCTGCTCAATCTTTGAGAAATCAAGCAGATCGTTGATGATATGTAAAAGACTTCCCGATGAGCTCTTGATGGCGTCTGCGTAATCACGTCCCTCGCGGGTCGTAATCTCCTTAGAAAGCAGATCTGTGTAACCGATGATAGCGTTCATGGGAGTTCTGATCTCATGAGACATATTGGCAAGGAAGCTGCTCTTGGATTCGCTCGCCACATCGGCCTTGTGCTTAAGCTCACGCATCTGAAGCATCATCTGGTGCGTGTGTGTAACATCGATAAGAATAATTCCGTATCCGGACAGACTTCCACGGTACATAACCGGTGTGAACTGTCTCTCAAAATGTATTCCGTCATGCTTGAAATCAAGCTTGTCCTCAGGATTCTCAAGTAAGAACGCATACTTCTGCGGAAGAGGTCCGCCCTTGGCTGCTGCGATATCAGGGAACAGTCTGGCACCCACGGGATTGATATCCGTGATGTTCATCTTCTCATCAAAAGCGAAAATAGCGTTCGGAACAGCCTCGAATATTCTGTCACGCGCTGAGGAGACAATATCGATGAAATCATATTTCTCTGCTGCGTAGACCAGAAGCAACGAATCAAAGCCTAAAGTAATCGGCAGTATATCAACATAGCTCGGGAAGCAGAACGCGTTAATAACAAATCCCGCAGCAACAATGATTACCATGTATACAAGCGCTCTGATTCTCTTTCTCTCGACAATTCCCTCGCACTTGGCAAGCGCGTATATGGTAATGACAACACCGTACACTAAGATGAGCACCGTGAATACCATGTCCACATAGTACAGCGGTCCCGGGTCCATGATAAGATACGGGAAATCATCTGTAATCGAGAACGCCTTAACCTTATAGAACAGCTCCGAATCCATGAAGAAGGTCGTGAACACGGCAACAACCGTACTCTCAATAATGAGCGACCAGTATATAATCCCATGTATGGGCTTTTTTAGGTATCTTGAGAAGAACAGGAAATAAAGTGAACCAAGATATGCGTACGGAAGGTATGCGACCTTATAAGCTATTATTGCCTCGTACATATTGTGGGCATCAAGCTTGAACATGGCCCCGAAATTATATATCAGGACAACGATAATAAGCGTCAGCATGAGCTTCTGCTCAAACGACACCTTGCGTTTTAGGATATAGATTGTACTGAAGAGACACAGTGCCAGCGAAACCGCCTGCAATACATAAATAACCGAGTACATCATTTATTTCTCCCGGGAACGTTTTTCATATCTGCAATAGGTGTAGATCAGATCATAGTAGGTCTGCTCTTCCGACTCCTCAACGCACTCCCATTCAGGGTCCTCGTCAAGGTTAGGTAAGAATGCGTCAGCCTCGTATCTGTAGTCGATTTTGGTCACATAAGCCACATCGCAATACGGAAGAAGCTGGAGATAAACGCTGGAGCCGCCTATAACGTATATATCGTCAGAATCGGTCCCTTTTATAATATCAAAAAGCGAATTTAGGTCATTAACAACCTCTGCATCCGGAATCTTGTATGACTTGTCACGGGTAAGAACTATATTGCGTCTGTTCTTAAGAGGTCTTCCGCTCGGAAATGTATCCAGAGTCTTCCTTCCCAGAATAACAGTCTTGCCTGTTGTAATGTCCCTGAAGCGTCTCAGATCGGCAGGAATGCTTACAAGAAGCTGGCCCTTATTGCCTATAGCCCATCTGGAATCAACTGCAACAATCATTCTCATAAGGTCTAAATCTCTCTTTCTTTAAATTGCTACCGGAATAGGGGGTACCGGACCTCCATAGGTGTAATCGTCAAGGCGCACGTCATCCTTAGTGAAATCATAGAAATTCTTCTTCTCAGGATTCAGCCAGAACTTAGGTGCCTCATAGACAGGTCTCGCAATGAGCTCCTTTATTGTGTCCACATGGCGGTCATAGATATGCGCATCTGCAATAACATGTACGAACTCGCCTACCTGCATGTCGCACTCACGCGCAAGCATATGGGTAAGGACCGCATACTGGGCAACATTCCATGCATTGGCTGCAAGAATGTCCTGTGAGCGCTGGTTAAGAATTGAGTTAAGCACCAGCTTGCCGCCATCCTTAGGCTTCGTAACATTGAAGGTCATGCTGTAGGCACAGGGGTACAGCATCATCTCAGACAGGTCCTGATGAACATAAATATTGGTCATGATTCTTCTGCTGAAGGGATTGTTCTTAAGGTCATATATTACTCTGTCGACCTGATCAAACATGCCCTCCTTATATTTATGCTTAACGCCCATCTGATAGCCGTAGGCCTTGCCTATCGTTCCGTTCTCATCCTGCCACTGGTCCCATACATGAGAGCCTAAGTCGGCAACACGGTTGGACTTCTTCTGCCATATCCAGAGCATCTCCTCCGTACATGACTTAATCGGGACCTTGCGAAGAGTAATTGCAGGGAATTCCTTCGACAGGTCATATCTGTTAACAACGCAGAATTTCTTAATGGTATAAGCGGGAGTTCCGTCTTCCCAATGAGGACGTACAAGCTCGTCCTCCGTGCTGGTTCCGTTCTCAAGGATGTCCTTGCACATGTTGATAAAGCAGGTATCAGCGTAGCTCATATTATTCTCCTATTCTGTTTTTGTTATATTTTAATGAATCCGTATATTACCACCGAAAGCGGCGCCACAAAATCAAAGGAGACATGCGCGCCGCTTCGGTATAAATAATGGGTGGGTGTTGGCTTACTTAACAAGCATCATTTCTGCGAACTTCTTGATATTAGAAGCATTCGCATACTTGGTTCTGGTTCCATCCTTAACTACAACAAGTGTAGGTGCTGCCATAATTCCAAGTTCATGAGTAAGATCAGCCTCTTCCTCGGCATCAATAATATTGTAATCACAGCCCTCAAGATACTGCTTGGCAAGTCTGCAGTTAGGGCAGGTCTTGGTTGTGAAGAGATACATTCCGTCCTCAAGTTCAGCCTGCTTCTTAGCCTCGGGCTCAGCGGGCTTGAATTCTGTCTGGAGCATGATATCGTCTGAGGTTCCTGTATTGGGAAGACCTGCGCCGATTGAGAAACGGTCAATGTACTTGTCAGGCTTGTACTCGGTACGGTTCTTGTACTCCTGTGACTTGCCTGCGTTCCAGTTCTTAACGGGACGATAGTAACCGGTAATACGTGAATATACTTCTGCTTCTTCTCCACAGATAGGGCACTTGAACTGCTCTCCTGAGAGATATCCGTGATTCTTGCAGATTGAGTATGTAGGTGACATTGTGTAGTAAGGAAGCTTGTAGTTCTGAGCAATTGTGCGAACCAGCTTGGCTGCTGCCTCCCAGCTCGGAAGCTTCTCGCCCAGGAATGCGTGGAATACAGTTCCTGAGGTGTACAGTGTCTGAAGTCTGTCCTGAATATCGAGTGCTGCGAAGATATCCTCGCTGAACTCTACAGGCAGATGTGATGAGTTGGTGTAGTAAGGTGTATCGCCCTTAGCACCTGCTGTCTTGATATCAGGCCAACGCTTGCGGTCATGCTTAGCAAGACGATAGCTTGTTGACTCAGCGGGAGTAGCCTCAAGGTTGTAGAGGTCGCCGTACTCCTCCTGATAGTCTGACAGTCTCTCTCTCATGTGGTTGAGAACGTTAACCGTGAAATCCTGTGCTCTTGAATCAGTAAGGTCAGCGCCAATCCACTTAGCATTGAGACAAGCCTCGTTCATGCCGACAAGACCGATTGTTGAGAAATGGTTGGCAAATGTTCCGAGGTATCTCTTTGTGTAAGGATATAAGCCTTCATCGAGAAGCTTGGTGATAATCTCACGCTTAACCTTAAGTGAACGGGCGGAAATATCCATCATGCGGTCCAGGCGCTTGTAGAATTCTTCCTCGTTAGCTGACTGATATGCAATACGGGGCATGTTGATTGTAACAACACCAACAGAACCTGTTGACTCGCCGCTTCCGAAGAAACCGCCTGACTTCTTACGAAGCTCACGAAGATCAAGACGAAGTCTGCAGCACATTGAACGTACATCACTGGGCTCCATATCGGAGTTGATGTAATTGCTGAAGTAAGGTGTTCCGTACTTAGCGGTCATTTCGAACAGAAGACGGTTGTTCTCTGTATCTGACCAGTCGAAATCACGTGTAATCGAATATGTAGGGATGGGATACTGGAAGCCGCGGCCGTTAGCATCGCCTTCGATCATGATCTCAAGGAATGCCTTGTTGACCATGTCCATCTCCTTCTTACAATCCTTGTAGCAGAAATCTACTTCCTTGCCGCCGATGATGCAAGGGAGTTCTGCGAGGTCGTTAGGAACAGTCCAGTCTAAAGTAACATTAGAGAACGGAGCCTGTGTTCCCCATCTGGAAGGGGTATTAACACCGTATACGAAGCACTGGATGCACTGCTTAACCTCATCGTAGCTTAAGTTATCTATCTTGACAAAGGGAGCGAGGTAGGTATCGAATGATGAGAAGGCCTGTGCGCCTGCCCATTCATTCTGCATGATTCCGAGGAAATTAACCATCTGGTTGCACAGTGTTGAAAGGTGCTTGGCAGGTGAAGAAGTAATCTTGCCGGGGATTCCGCCAAGGCCTTCCTTAATAAGCTGCTTCAAGCTCCATCCTGCGCAGTATCCGGTAAGCATGCTTAAATCATGGATATGGATATCTGCATTACGGTGAGCGTTGGCAATCTCGTTGTCATAAATCTCGCTCAGCCAGTAATTGGCAGTAACTGATCCTGAATTGTGGAGAATAAGTCCTCCGACAGAGTAGGTAACGGTAGAGTTCTCCTTAACTCTCCAGTCCTCCTCATGTACATAACTGTTGACGATCTCCTTATAGTCAAGGATAGTCGACTTCATGTTGCGGATCTTCTCACGGTTCTGGCGATAAAGGATATAAGCCTTCGCAACCTCGTTGTAACCGGTCTGGTTAAGAGTCTCCTCAACACAGTCCTGGATGTCCTCAACATTGATGGTTCCATCCTTAATCTTAGGCTGGAACTGTGCAGTTACGCGCAGAGCAAGCAAGTTGATAATGTCGTCGTTATAAAGATTCTCTGTCGCGTTGAATGCTTTTTTGATGGCGTTAGAAATCTTCTCCAGATTGAATTCTGCTACCTCACCATCACGTTTTGTAACCTTAAAATTGTTCATACCTCTCCTCTATTCCGGGCGAAACTTCCCCCTGATTTGTTCTGTAATTTAAGTGTAGCATTGTGAAAATTTGTTGTCAACAAAAACACAAGATATATTTTACAAAAAAAGAACAACCACTATATATAGTGCCTGTTCTTTAAATTAAGATTTCATTTATCCGAGCTTTTTCTACCACTTTAGAACCTTGATTTTAAGGCTTTTTACTCAGTTATCCCCAACCTCACCGTGAGGTAGTCCAACTCCTTTTGTGCCGCTTCGTCGTCCGGACAATGGTTAAGATATACACCCAAAATCTTGTAAGCGAGTTCCGGCTTGCCCCTTCTTTCGGCAATAATAACTTTATATTTTAATGCCTCATCTTCAGTCAGTCCCTTGTCTCCCGCAATGGCTATAAATCCTTCCGCCAAAGAGAAATAATCATCGGGTGTCTTATCTGACTGTGAGTATCCTGCCACCTTCGCAGCGTCAAAAAGAACCGAAATGATTTTAGAATAATCATCAATATAAGAAGTATGACCTGTCATGTATGCCACTATCTCATTAGCAAGGTCCAGTCTCTCCTGCCTCATGTCATTCTTGATATACATGCTGTACAGCTCGAAATACTCCTCGCCTGCATAGGTTTTTAAGCGAATGATATTGCGGAGCTCCTCAGCGAGCTTCTCGTCATTGCCCTCGCTCCTGTACATGTCCGCCCTTATCTGGGAACACTCAAGCCCGTAATAGTCCGCCACATTGCTGTCCTTGGTAATTGATACTATCTCGTCACAGACACGGGCAGCCCCGGCGTAATTACACTGCTGAATATATATATCAAGAATTGCCTTGCGAAGATCAATTCTCATACCGCTGTCAGCGAAGGCATCCTGCACCGCTATCAGTTCGTCAAGTGCCTTGTCATTCTCACCGAGTGCAATAAGATTGTACGCGTGTCCTACTTTTATGGTGCTGTTCGAAGCATCCGCTTCAAGCGCATCCACAAAATACTTCTCAGCCTCTTCGTAGCTTCCCTGAAGATAAAGCTCGCCCGCAGCCTCGAAATTCGAGCGCTCCGCGCCAA
>X415_White_Rhinoceros__coassemble_286_pt1 | contig 12645 bp, 9 predicted proteins | sample X415_White_Rhinoceros__metabat2_high_PE_001 | metagenome-assembled genome bin X415_White_Rhinoceros | reverse complement strand
ACAATGCCGTCATTCATGATAGTACCCAAAGCACCTGAGCCATCCTTCGCCATAATAGCTGCCTCAATGACCTGAAGACCGATACCTGTTGACAGGTTCATGGAATCGACAACTGAAATCTTATCCTCGGCCTCAAGCTCTGCGGCTGCCATTCTAAAAACATTGGTAGTGGTGGGCATCTTCTCGGAAATAGAAAAAACAACTATCTCATCGCCGCTCTCTATAACAGGGCGGAAGCTCTCAATCGCTGTTTCAATTGAAGGCGCTGCTGTCTTCGGAGTAGTCTCATTAGCATCGGACCAGGCATAAATCTCCTCTCTCTTAATGTCCATGCCATCCCTGTACTCCTTGTCGCCGAGAACTATGAAGAGAGGAATAATGGTAACCCCATATCTCTCACAAAGCTCTGCGCCTAAATCACAGGTGCTGTCCGCAAAAATCCTGACCATAACTCAAATTCTCCTTTTCCCTTATTTGACTGCTTCGATTCTCTTCAGAACACGAATCAGTTCTCTAATATTGACAGGCTTAGAAAGGTACTCGTTCATCCCCGCTTCCAGAGCACGCTGCCTGTCATCATAATATGCGTTGGCCGACAAAGCAATAATCGGTATGTTCGCAAGGCGCTTATCTTCAAACGCCCTTATCTCCTTCGCTGCCTCATACCCACTCATATAAGGCATCGTAAGATCCATAAGAATAAAATCATAGGTTCCCGGCTCGGAATTGAATACCATATCAACCGCAACCGCACCGTCTGAAGCTTCGTCAACTGTGAGCCCCTCATTCTCCAGCGTCAACTTGGCTATCTCACGGTTCATAGAGATATCCTCGACTAACAGAACCTTCTTGCCAACAATGCTGGCCTCGGCCTTCTTCCTGCCCTTGCCTAAGTCCTCAGGCAGCTTGAACTTGAACGTACAGGTAACAGTCGTACCTACACCGAGCTGAGATTCGACATCGAGCGTTCCGCCCATAAGATCGACTAAACCCTTTGTAATCGCCATACCTATACCGGTTCCCTGAACCACATTCAGCTTCTCGGATTTCTCATATTCAAAAGAATTGAAGAGGTGTTTCTTAATCTCTTCCGTCATGCCTACGCCGGTATCAGTAACCGTGAATCTGAAGTTGGCGTAGCCCTTCTCTGTAGGTGCAAGCTCCTCTGTAATGAAGTTGACCTTGCCGCCTGCATTGGTATATCTCACTGCATTATCAAGAATGTTGACCAGTATCTGCTCAAGCCTCTGCTGATCGAACATTACAAGCGTATCTGCTAAGTCCAGTCTGTCCTCGTTAAAGCGGACATTCCTGTACCATGCCTCGTTGGTCGCGATAGTGCTGACATGTGAAAGTACTTCAGTAATATCATTTGACGCAACCGAAAGCACTATCTCATTCCTCTCAAGAGCGTTCATATCAACGACGTCATTTAAGAGGTTCATCATTTCTCTGCCGGACACCTGAATCTTGTTGGCGAACTCCTTGATGACCTCAGGCTTGTCGGCATATCTGTCAACCATTGAAGCGTATCCTAAAATAGCGTTCAGAGGATTTCTGACACTATGGGAAATACTGTAAACAAAAGCATTCCAGGTCTGCTGCATGCCCTCGAACTTAGATCTCTCGAGGACGTCGCCCAGACGTCTTCTCTCACCGTCAACTCTGGTAATGGCCATGCTCTTCTCGACTCTGACACCGTTGCTTCTTCTTCCGATGCCCTTGTCATTTGTGGGAACTGTTACGGTGAAGTTATCACCCATCTCCCCGGTAATATTTCTGAGACCGACAATAACATTCTTACGTCCCAAAAATACGTTTCTTACATACTTTAATTGGAGATACTTCGTGCCGCCGTCGCCGGAGGTTTTGAAGTTAACAATATGTGAATCATTCTTGCCAAGCTTATCAAGAACGTAATTAGGTGAAGTACATTCAAGGAAGCCCTTGATTGCATCCGGTTCAACAGCAACCGTAGCCAGCAATCCTATTCGTCCGTTATAGCCTCTCGTATCTATATCAGGATCAAAGTTTCTTACAACTTCCTCAAATTCCTCTCTAAACGAGATATTCTCACACTGATTCGTCTCAAAATCGACATTGAATACAGCTTCATAATTCTGTGCCAGACATGCCAAAGCCTGAGCGGTCGGGTCCAGATTCTGCTTCCTCATGGTGTAAATACCTCGCTTTCACATACTACTATTGATTCACTGTTGTCGCATAATGCCGCAGTATTTCAATATATGAACAGTATACACCAAAAATAACAAATTGTCTACTTTAATTTCATTTTTAACGAATCGTAAATGGAGTTTCTCTTTTTGAATACTTTCTCAGGGTACATTCAAGTTCTGCAATATTTATAGGCTTCGGGATATGTCCGTTCATACCTGCCTCGTAAGCCTGTTTTCTGTCCTCATCAAAGGCATTGGCAGTCATAGCGACAATCGGAGTTGCAGCAGTTGCAGCATTTTCCAGATTTCTGATCTGTCTGGTAGCTTCATAGCCATCCATAACCGGCATCTGAACATCCATGAGAATAAGATCGTAATAGCAGGGTGCAGCCGCAACCATAATCGCTACTGCCTCAGAACCGTCCATCGCCTCGTCGACGAGTACGCCGCGCTCCTTCAGTATCTCACCTGCAATCTCACGGTTGAGCTCGTTATCCTCAACAAGGAGCACTCTCATGCCCTCTATTTCTTTCTTGACTGCAGTTGTGTCTTCTTCCTCTTCCTCTTCGTCAAATACAGGAGCGATGCGAAGATCAAGCTTGACGGATACCGTGGTGCCTTCACCCGGTGCCGACTCAACATTAATGCTTCCGCCCATAAGGTCAATAAGACTCTTAACAATACTCATTCCGAGTCCCGTGCCCTCGATCTTACTTATAGTCGTGTTATTCTCTCTCGAGAATATCTCATATATATGGTCAAGGAACTCATTGCTCATTCCTATACCGTTGTCCTTAGCCTCAAAGGTCGTGTACACATGACCTTCAATCGCGCTGGGTCTCTGACTAATTGAGAACAGAACCGAGCCGCCGTCAGGAGTGTATTTGACAGCATTGCCAAGGATATTGACCGCTACTCTTCCGCAGTGTGTCTCATCCATATATACATAAGGTTCAAATACACCTCTCGTGTCAAACTGGACATCTATATTCTTCTTGCTTGCAGCCTGTCTGATTATTTCTATAAGGTTATCTGTCTTCTTATACAGATTAACAGCTGTCTCATTAATCTTGACATTGCCGCTCTCGATTCTGGACATATCAAGCACATCACTGATCATTCCAAGCAGATACTGCTCCGAGCCTTTAGCCTTCTCGAGATATTTTTTGACGATTTCGGGATCATCCGCATGCGCATAAGCAAGATCGACGAAACCGCTTATCGCGTTCATGGGGGTTCTGATATCGTGGCTCATGTTAAACAGGAATCTTGATTTGGCAACACTCGCCGAATTAGCTTCCTCAAGTGCCTGTGACAGTTCCTCAGACAGCTTCTCGGCACTGCATCTTGCCTCAGCCTCGCGCTCCTTGACCCTGACGGAATTGATTCCGAAAATAAGAACGCCAATATATACAATAAGTGAAACAAATACGTATCTGTACAGGGTTCCCGTAAGGGGTGCGAACAGATCCTTCCTTGTAACGGCCATTGTCATCAGCCATCTGTCACTTATTCGGTTAATGAACAGGTAGTAGTTAGTTCCGTCAATATTTCTCATTAAGGAATACTGCTTCTCAGTACCGTTTAAGATTTCGTCCGTCAGCTCCACCATGTCCTTTGAGCCGAGATTATAGGTTGATTTGCCAATTAAGGAGCGGTCGACATGCGCGATAATGCTTCCGTTTCTGTTCTGTATCATGCAGAAACCGGCTCCGTTTATGTTCGTGCTGTCAACAATACTCTGAATAGCCTCCACTAAAAAGTCCGCAGCTATAACCGTATTCTCCTCAGGTATCGACACGCTGAGTGTAAGGCACTCCTTCCCATCCGATACCGCGTCAGGATAAGGGCCGGTCATAACTATCTTGCCCGGATTGGCCACAGCTGCCAGATACCATATTCTGGTCTCAGCATCCAGCCACTCGGGAATATCCCTTTTCATACCATCATATATGGATCCGCCGGAGTACATATAAAGTCCGGTGAACACCCCATCCGTTGAGTTGACAAGGCTTTCTGCCTGGACTTCGATATACTTCTGTACGGCTTCCATGGACAGCTTCTGGATATGCATATAATCAACTGCCTGAACTGCCATATTGAGTGCATCCAGACCGTAGCTAAGATTGTCTTCAATCATCGCCGCATTCCTTGCCGCAATCGACTCACCGTCCTGCACCGCATACTCACGCGACTTGGCGAAGAAACTGCCAAAGGACAGCGATACTATAACCGTGATCAGCAATGCCATCGCGGTCGTAATAATTACATACCTTGTAACTCCGGAATACTTTTTCATACGAAAATCTCCTTGGCCACTGGGGACGTTTCTTTTTGGCTACTTGCCACTGGGGACGTTTCTTTTTGGCTACTTGCCAACGGGGACGTTTCTTTTTGGCTACTTCTTCATCAGTTTTTTAACAAGTTCCACGCCCTCGTCGTAGTTCATGATCTTCGGAACGGGGTAACCGGGGTTGCCCTCGTGAAGAGCTTTCTTAACGATTGTATCTATATCGGATTCTGAAATCTCCTCAACGTAAGTCGGAATACCGAAGCGCTCGTTCATCGAGCGGATGGTTGCAATAAGCTTCTCGCACAGCTCCTTGTCCGAGTCGCCCTTAATGCCGCAATAACGGGCAATCTCACCCATTTTCTTATAAATCGAAGCGCCGTAGAAATCGAGCATATACGGAAGAATAATCGCGTTCGTCTTGCCGTGTCCCACGTTGTAGAGCGCGCTCATCGCATGTGAGAAGGAGTGAACGTATCCTACGTAAACTCTGGTAAATGCGATTCCTGCCTTGTTCGACGCAACGAGCATCTTCTCTCTCGCCTCAAGGTCATTCGGTGTATCGAATGCCTTGCTAAGATACTTAAGCGTGAGCTTTATTGCGCGCAGGGCCTCGCGGTCCGTAAGCTTTGTATCGATGATTCCAATGTAGGCCTCGATTGCGTGTGTAAGTGCGTCCATGCCTGTGTATGCAGTGAAATCAGCAGGAAGTCCGGTTGTCAGTCCGGCGTCCAGAATAACACAGTGCGGCATGAGCTTGGGTGAAACGATGGCGTACTTGTCATGCTTCTCAGGATTTGAGATAACAGCCGCCACGGTCGATTCCGAACCCGTTCCCGCCGTAGTGGGAACCGCAATCATGAAGGGCACGCGATGATGAATCTTGAGCATGCTTCTCATATCCTCATAGCTAAGCTCGGGATTGGTAACGCGCAGTCCTATGCCCTTGGCACAATCCATCGGTGAGCCGCCACCAATTGTAATGATTGAGTCGCATCCGTTAGCCTTATAAAGCTCATAGCCTGCGTCCACATTAGCAGTAGTAGGATTGGCGTTTATGTCTTCGAAAATAGTATATTTGATGAATCCCTCATCAAGGGCAGCGAGCATGCCATCCATAAGACCGTGTCTGTGAACTGATCTTGAGCATGTGATAAATACGCTCTTGGCGCCCTGCTTTTTAAGTATATCTGCGGCCTGAACCAGAGTACCGTTACCTGAGAGCACGAGCTGGTTAGGGAAGTTTATAAGCTTCACACCCACTCCCAGTGCCTCCTGATATACTCTGTAGCCCGCCTTTTTAATGTTCCATGAAAAACCCATTTTTAATCACCTTATTCTTTTTCTGTTTCCCCGTCGCGGGTCTCGATTGAAGATGCTGTCGATACAGCAGAAATCACTGCAGCAATTACTGCAATAAGAACGATTACACCGAAAACTGAAAGAGCAATAACTACACCTGTGTCCATATAATACCTCCATATAAAAGTTTACATACCTGGTTACAATTATATCCTTTTGCGCTGTTAGGGTCAAGAATGAGTGGGTGGGGACGTTTCTGAATGACTCATTGAGAACGTGAGTTGCTGGGGACGTTTCTGAATCGATGAGTGGGTGGGGACGTTTTTGAGTTGCTGGGGACGTTTTTTTAAAAAAAATGAAGTATCTTAAATGTTATATTCCAAAACAGAATATTTCAGACAATAAATTGAATTGGACGGTGTTCTAAAATCGATAGTATAATGTGCATGTAAAAGTAAATAAACTGAAATAGAACTATATAAATCTAAATAATTTCACATCCGAGTGAAAGGAGGAATGTCCATGAAATATGTATTTTTAGGCCTTTTAGCTATAACAAGCATTATTCACCTGATTGACAGCTGGCGCGATGATTCCAAGAAGCGTGCCAGGACAAAAGCGTTCCCCCTGTTGCTCATTATAGGCTATTATCTTACGAGCACAAATGCGCCCGTATGGCTTCTTGTAGCCGCTTTAGCCGCAAGCTGGCTGGGCGATGTACTATTAATTCCAAAAGGGAATTTATGGTTCACCTTCGGAGGAATTGCATTTGCCGCATCACACGTGCTGTTCATGCTTACTTACCTTAAGGAGATTGATTTCCCTGTAGTTAAGTGGTACGTGGTAATACCGATTGCCGCGATTTACTATGTCATATCGGCAATCATCATTATCAAGCTCAGACCTACGACACCCAAAATCATGGTGCCGCCGATGTATGTGTATCTGCTCACGAACAGCACAATGAATCTGTTCGCTCTTATGCAGTTGCACAGTAACCCGTGCGCCGGATCAATTATCGCATATATCGGTGCGATTCTGTTCTTTATCTCAGACTGCACTCTCTTCCTTGTGCGGTACTACAAAAAGCCCGAGATTATCTTCAAAAAGCATTTCACCGTAATGGCGACATATATAATCGGCGAATTCCTGATTGCACAGGGAATACTGCTGATGTGATTTAATGGGGACGTTTCTGAATCGATGAGTGGGTGGGGACGTTTCTGAATGACTCATTGAGAACATGAGTCATTCAGAAACGTCCCCACCCACTCATCGATTCAGAAACGTCCCCACCCATTAATTGTCTGAATATTCTCCTTGATTTCTTAAATTGTTAGTTGTATTATTGTCATACAGGAATAAGAATCATTTCTATTATCACTAATCCATTTCTTAGTCATTTCGATTTCTAATTCCTGAAAACTAATTATATATTAAGGGGGTACTATGCCTAGAATAGCAAGATTTTCTACCGACTATGTTCATGTAGTCACTCGTGGAAATGGTAAACAGACTATTTTCGAAAGCGAGAATGACAGAGCTTACTTTATTAACAAAATGTTAGTATTGAGAGAAAAGGAAAAAATAGTGATTGTAGCATACTGTCTCATGGACAATCATGTACATTTCCTATTGAAAGATGAGGAACGACACTTATCAAAGTTTATGCAGCGCTTAGAATTAAGCTATTCCAGATATTATAACGAAAAATACGACCGCGTTGGACATCTGTTTCAAAACCGGTTCTTTCACGAGAATATATATGACACATGCTATTTGTTGTGTGTGTACAGATATATTCTGCAAAATCCGCAAAAGGCCGGGCTATGTCCTGCAGAAAAATACAGATGGAGCAGTTACCACGATTATGACAACAGAGATTCACTCACGGATACAACAGATATCGTAGATTTACTTGGAAATATAGATAATTTTAGAGAATTCATGAGCTACAATGAAGAAAATAGTTGTTTGGACGAAGACGGTTTTATTAAAAGCGATGAATGGGCACGCGCAACTATGAAGAGATTATTGAACATAGAAAACGGTTCAGCGCTTCAAAGTATGGATAAAGAAAAACGTGATGAAGCAATTAGAAAACTAAAAGATGCCGGTATATCTATAAGCAAAATATCAAGGTATTCCGGAATAAGCAGAAATATTATTCAAAGAGTATGAGTTAATGGGGACGTTTCTGTTTAACTCATCATTATTTGTGGCTCATCTTAATATTTAAAAATACGAGTGGTAAGAATTACTCCTACCACTCTTTGTTTTAATTCAGAATTCAGTTGCAAATAAACAAGCATCGATTCAAATGTGTCCCTTTTGACTCATCTATAAATGAGTCATTCAGAAACGTCCCCAAATACTCATTTCTGCCAATCTTTAACTTGCTTCTTCAGCCAGTTGCACCATGCATCGACGCCCTCTCCGGTCTTGGCGGAGATAGGGAATATCTCGATGTCGGGATTGCGCTTCTTAGCAAATTCAACGACCTTCTCCATATCGAAATCGAAATAAGGAAGAACATCAATTTTGTTAATGATAAGTGCCTGACATACTTCGAACATAAGCGGGTACTTGAGAGGCTTGTCATGTCCTTCGGGAACCGAAAGAATAACTGCGTTCTTGACTGAGCCTGTGTCGAATTCTGCGGGGCAGACAAGGTTGCCGACATTCTCAAGGACTACAAGGTCGAGGTCCTCAGTGCCGAACTCTCTGATGCCCTGGCGGGTCATGTCAGCGTCCAGATGGCACATGCCACCGGTGTGCAGCTGAATTGAGCGGACACCTGCCTCGGCGATTGCAGCAGCATCGACATCAGAATCGATATCAGCCTCCATAACGCCCATCTTAATCTCGGGAGTTAAATTCTTGATCATCGCCTTAAGAGTGGTGGTCTTGCCCGAACCGGGTGAAGACATCAGATTCAGAAGGAAAGTCTTCTGCGCCTTGAGCTCCTCACGAAGCTTAGCTGCGTCCTTATTGTTGTCTGCAAAAACACTCTGCTTAACTTCAATAACTTTATATTTATCCATACTAACAACCTCTGATTTCTTTGATCATAAGCTCACGGCCTGAAATCGGTGTGAAATCGATGTCATTCTTGCAGGCAGGACACTTCAGGTTGAACTTATATCCGTTGAACTCCTTCTGGCACTTGTTGCACTTAAGGATTCCCGGAATAACATTCATCTCAAGCTTAGTATCCTGGAACTGTGTCTTGTACGTAGCTGCAGGCCAGCATTCCTCCATGTAGTGGGGAACAACTCCGCTGAGCTCACCGACGTCGAGGACAATAGCCTCGACCTCGGTTAACTCCTCGTCTTTCATAACGCCTTCAACCGTAGCAAGAATAGAGCTTATAACTCCAACTTCATGCATATTAAAACCTCCGGTAGTTACTTAATCCTTCTTGGAAAATGCATTGCCGATGATACGGCCGGTACGCTTAACAACGTTCTTGGCAACACCCAAAGGCAGAACCTCGAAGTTCATACCGAAGTTATCATACTTCTTCTCAAGGTGGATAGCATCAAACTTACATCTTGTAGTACACAGACCACAGCCGATGCACAGGTACTGGTCAACCTTTGAAGCGCCGCAGCCTAAGCAGCGTGCGGTCTCCTTGCGGATCTGCTCGGGAGTGAAGGTAACTCTCTCATCGCCGAAGGTTCTCGCCTTAGCCTCGTTGTAGCCGGGCTGCTGACGAGGTCCGCAATTCTCATCGGTAAGAGTAACGTTTGCATTGCTCTTATCAAGTGCCTTGTACTCGTGTCTGTCACGGCCGAGTGTAAGGGTCTGACCGTTCTTAACATATCTGAACAGGGAAATAGCTGCTTCCTTACCTGCTGCAATAGCATCGATAACGAACTGCTGGCCGGTGAAAATATCGCCGCCAACGAAGATGTCGGGCTCTGCTGTCTGATATGTGAAGCCGTCAGCTGCTGCAGTCTTGTTGCCATTGAGAACAACCTTTGAGCCGTCGAGTAACTGGCCCCACTCTGCGCGCTGTCCGATACAGTAGAGAACTGTCGTGCAGCCTGCACTTTCAACCATGCTCTCATCGTACTTGGGATCGAACTTGCCCTCAGCATTCTTAACCTGAGTGCAGCGCTTGAATTTGATACCTGTAACGGTACCGTTCTCGCTTGTAATCTCCATAGGACCCCAGCCTGCATGAATCTCAACGCCATCGTTGCGGCATAAGGTCTTGTCTTCCTCACCGCAAGGCATCTCTTCTTCTGACTCAAGGCTGTACATAGAAACCTTGGAAGCACCGCAGCGGATTGCAGTACGTGCTGTGTCAGCTGCAATGCTGCCGCCGCCGATAACAACAACGTTGCCGCTTAAGTTAACGCCGTTTAAGTTAACATCCTTTAAGAAATCAATACCGCTTCTTACGCCGTTTGCGTCCTCGCCGGGGATATTAAGCTTGCCGCCGCCCTGAAGACCGATAGCAATGTAGAATGCCTTGAAGCCTTCCTTGCGCAGTGAATCAAGAGTAACGTCCTTGCCAACCTCAACGCCCATTCTGAACTCAACACCGATCTCCTTGAGGATATCGATTTCGGCCTGAACAACATCCTTCTCAAGTCTGAAGGAAGGAATACCGTTCATTAACATTCCGCCGGGACGGCTGGACTTATCAAATACAACGGGGGTGAAGCCCTTAACTGCAAGATAGTATGCACATGTCATACCTGCAGGGCCTGCACCGATAATAGCGATCTTCTCAGGATACTTCTTGCCGATCTGGTTGAGCATCTTGGGAACAAATCTGTGCTCTGAAGAAAGATCCTGGTCTGCAATGAATCTCTTAACCTCATCGATAGCAACTGCCTGGTCGATGGTTCCACGCATACACTCGGTCTCGCAGCGATGGTTACAGATACGTCCGCAGACTGCAGGGAAAGGATTGTCCTTCTTAATAAGCTCGAGAGCGTCACGGAACTTGCCCTCAGCAGCAAGACGAAGGTAACCCTGAACAGCGATGTGTGCGGGGCAGGCTGTCTTACAGGGTGCAGTACCTGTCATTACAACATCTCTCTTATTGGTTCTGTAATCCTCGTTCCAATCCTCTTTCTTCCATGAGGAATTGATAATCTTCTTATATGCGGGCTCAGGAGCAAGAGGAGCCTTGGTAGGCAGCTTCTGTCCGAGCTTAACAGCGTTGGCAGGACAAACCTCTACACACTGTCCGCAGGCAACACACTTGGACTCATCAACAGCTGCACGGAAATTAGATGCAACCGCATCACGTGCGCCGAACAGGATACCAAGTCTTAAGCCGAAGCATGCGCATGAGCAGCAGTTACAGATAGCATCTGAACGGCCGGGAGCGTAAATATTGGTCAAGCTGTGAACAAGACCGTTCTCCTCTGCGCGTTTGAGAAGCTCAAGAGCCTCTTCCTTGGTAACATAGTGAGCCTTGCCGGTCTCTGCATAATACTCAGCTGCATAGCCGAGATGCAGACACATATCTTCCTTCAGGTGGCCGCAGCCCTCGCCCATAACCTCACGTGAGGTACGGCATGAGCAGTCGGAAACGCTGAAAATATCATACTTATCCATGTAGTAAGAGATCTTCTCGATGTCGAGAGTCTTGGGTGAACCGTCAACTGCCGACTGAACGGGAATAACTCGCATAAGGCTTGATCCGGGCGGAAGTGTTGCTGCCAGGCTCTCGCCAAGTCCTCTTGTATAATCGTGGAAAGCCTTCGGAATCTCGGGATGTTCAGCGATCATTTTGGTATTACCCATCATGTGCTCTAATACTCCGGGAGCGAAAATCTCAACGTAATACTCCTTCTCCTTCTTCTCGTTACGTGTCCATGCTGCAATACCGATATCAAGCAGCTGATCCATAATAGGAGTAACCTGCTCTACAGTCATGTTGTTGAGCTTAGCGATCTCTTCCATGGTCTTGGGCTTACGAAGTCCCATGGTAAGTGCCACGTCAGCCTGCTCATCAGTTGTAACACACGCAAGTGAGTAATACTCGGGTGACTCCTCTGTAAGCTTTGTGAGCATACCCGGTACGCCGCCGATCATCTTGGCGAGCTTTAAAATCTTTTGACGCATTGCCATAAAATGCCCCATCCTTTCTGATGTTTTTAAACCGTTTGGAGCGCAGCCCCAAACGCATAAACCCTACCTTACAATTATAACATTTTCTTATCGTAAAATAAACTGAATAATCCGTATTTTTCGTTTTTTTGCTCAATTTTTCTGCTTTTAATCAGAAAGGGATTATGTTATACTGATTTATGTATGTACGTACATTATCGATGAGGAGTTTACAATGTCAGTGAGCAAATCAGAATTCACTTATTCAACAGGTTCTGTTAAGGTCCTTGAGAACAACGCAGTTATCGCTTCTCTTGCCGATGACTACGATTATATCTGCTATCTTTATCTCTCGACAGATACTATCGAGAGACATTTCGCAAGTCCCTGGATTATCGATATTATTTCCACCATCAGTCAGAAATTATCACCCCATCAGCGTCTTGAGGTGCTTTTTCACATACTGATTTTTGATGAGGACCTGCGCAGATTCCCGAACAAGTTCGATGCCAAGACAATTGAAGGACTGCTTAATGAGAACGGCAAGTACGAGGTAGAATTCCGAATCGATTACAATAACAAGCTTGAGTGGTACCGCTTAAAGATTGCCCGAATGACCAACAATGTCAACCAGGCGACTGCCGAGCCCACCATCGTTATAGGTCTTCTTAACATCAACGCCGAGGTTGAGGCCAACCTACAGCGTCAGGAGCTGCAGGATGCTCTCTCAAGACAGCGCCGCATCGAGCAGCAGCTCGCCGTAATCGCGAGCCTTTCAGAGAACTTTGAGTGCCTTAATTT
>X415_White_Rhinoceros__coassemble_285_pt1 | contig 12668 bp, 6 predicted proteins | sample X415_White_Rhinoceros__metabat2_high_PE_001 | metagenome-assembled genome bin X415_White_Rhinoceros | reverse complement strand
TAAATTAATAGGATTAATAACAAGGGACTGTGTAAGAACACAGTCCCTTTTATTATTTAGCAGACTCAGTATTATGCGTCTTTTTTGTGTGACGCTTTTGTGACGATTAGGCTGATACAATTGTCATCAAATAACTATAGTTGGGCGGTATTTGCTGAGAAAGGAGTCCCTTTTATGGATTATGAATTTATATTTGCTAAGGCAACTGATCATACAGGAAATGGCAAGAGTGCAGATGAGGCCTTCAGGCTTGTACTGGATGGTGAGGAGAACAGAAAGTATTCACCTGACAAGGCAGTTGAAATGATTAATGAAAAACTGCAGGACGAAGGCGTGCAGATTACCAAAATAACCGATCCGGATGTTGTAGCTCACAGAAAAGAGCTGAGAGAGAAAGCAGAGAGAATAAATAATGAAAGAGCTTATGATTTGTTAAGCTTTTCAACATGGGATGTAAGGAAGAAATCAAGGATTGACAGAGCAGCCCAGAACTATATTATGCCTTCGACTATGGAAGGGGCAGAAGAATTCAACAGACGACTCTGTAATGATTTAGATATAAATAAAAATGGAGAAGAAGCGAAGAAGGCAGCAGAGAGATTCTGCACTGAAGTCCTGCTTGAATACAATCACATAGACTATACTGATATGTTCAAGGAACGTTCTGATGAAGAACTGGTGGACTATTACAGTCAACCTGAGAATATCTGGCATTTAAGAATCATAATGGAATCTCAGAATAAATTGGAAGACCAGTTGGGTATAACGCTGAATAAGGACATATTAAAGCTGAGAGAGAATGTCGGATCCAGGTATATGGGATGGGCGACATATATTCAGAAGCGTATAACGCAGATAAGTCAAAAGGAATATGACAATTATGACATGACTAATGCCGGCATAATTGATTTTGCAGGTGAAGGTGATGAGATATTCCCGTCGGAAACGATAGATGCTGAAAAACATGATGTTCCGAAGCCTAATTATGAGTACGAAATGCTGAGAAACTGCTTTCAGTATAAACAATTCGGATTAGGGCAGGTCTTACAGGATACAGGTAGGGTGCTAACAGGTAATAAGGATGTGAGATTTGCTAAATTCCCGGATGGTGAGGATGCCGGTGAGCCGATTAATGCCGTAGAGGAAATAATGAAAGGTAAGCCGTTGATTCTTAAAGATCCTGAAAATCTCGGCAAAACCAGAGTGTTTTCCTTAAGTGCTGATAACAAAATTGTTATTATTGAAACGGAATACAAGATTAAACCGGGCACTGAGGCTATTGCAGAGCCGCCCAAAAAACCGTTTCTTGGCGGGTTCTTTAACGCGATAGCAGGAATCTTTGGAGGTGAATATAAACCGTATAAGAAGTATCTTGAGGATACAGCCGAGTATGAAGCTCAGCAGAACTTCTTAAAGGATGTTAAGGAGAACAGCAAGGCACCTCAGGAGTTAGATAAAATTAAGCAGAGCCTTGAAGGTGACGACATTCGTATTGATAGAGCGCGGGAGAAAGAAATCTGCCGCAGTGTAGGCCTCGATGAAAATTCCGTAGATAGAAAAGAGCAGAAGCGGTTTGAGGCTGGCATAGATTCACGAAACACTGGTTCAAAAGATATTGATTTCGATGCACCTGATATAGGCGACAAATTAGAATTTAAAGCTTCCGATGTAGAGAAGGTATTCGATGATGACAATGATTTAGAATTGGAAGCGGATACCGAGAAGATGATACGACAGATGGAATTTTCAGAAGAGATAGTCATCGGAGAGGAAGGTAATCAGGTATATAAAACAGAAAAAAGAGAAGATTACACACTTGAAGAATATAATGCCATGAAATATTTCGACGAATGTGGGAAGCTTGTTGAACATGATCTCAATGTCAGAGATAGTTTGGTGGCGAAAATGAAGAACAAAGATGCAGACATAAATGTAGCTATGGAAGAGAGCGACTATCGTAAGTTGTCCATTGCAACGCAGGCTGCTTATCAGAATGTCAGGAAATATATCGAAGCGGGTCAGTCGTTCGTACATACTGAGGACAATGACATGGATATGTCATCGAGATTGCAGGGCTGTATCAGTACAATAGCAGCATACAATATGATTATGAATGAGCGTGTTGCCAATAATCCAGGTTATCCCGGTGGTGATAAAAATGATATAACGATAATAAAGAAGGGCCCGAATGAGAGGGTACTGAACCAAATGGGAGTACAGGACTTCATCAATAAGCTTAAGAAGAGCGGCCCGCTAAAGGAATTCCAAGACTGCAAACCGAGCGATCTGGTTGAATTTGCAAAAAATAAGCGTGACCGTAAGATGCCTAAGGAGATAGCAGAGCGTGCGCGTGAGCTTAAGAATAAGCAGAATAAGGCGAAAGACAAGACAAAGGCTCTAAATAAAGAGAAGAAGGCTGAGAATTTGGAGAAGAAACCCGAGAACTTAGAGAAGAAACCTAAGAACTTAGAGAAGAAACCCGAAGCCGGTGCTATGAGCATATAAAGGAGATTGCTACGAACATTGAATACGTAGATTGACAAATCGGTTATTTAATGCCTAGAACCAAAGTATAGAGGAAGCCGTGAAGATGTAAAAGGAATGCAGTATATAAATGCAGTATATAAATGCAGGCCGGGTAATATACCCGGCCTGTATTATTGTATTATTACGGATAAAATTAAATTTTAGAACAGATAATTGTAATCTGTAAATGCTGCCTTAATCAGTTCTCTGATTTCGCTGTCCAGACTGCAATGCTCTGTGAAAGGCTCCTCATCGGTTGTAACACCGTTAAGTCTTACGCGGAAGGTCTTAAGAGTATCGTCAAGAAGCAGGAAGCCCTGGTTGGTGCTGTTCTTGAAGCTCTCAAGGTCATTGAACAGAGTGAACTTATCCTTGTAAGGAAGGCTTGAGTAAGGACAGAAGATTGTACAGTTGCCGCACTCGTTACACATACGGTCGATGTGTACGATCTGAGGCATCTGCTTGCCGGGAACCTTGATCTCGATGTTTGCGCGGTTAGGGCAGACATCAACGCAGTTCTCACAAATCTTGTTACAGCCGAGGCAGCGGTTGCCTGCGCTCTCTGAATCAGGAGTAAGGATACCCTTCTTCTCAATCAGTTCTTCTGTGCTTGTCTCGATATAAGCGTCAACGATGAGTGAACGTGCTTCGCTTACAATAACGTTTTCAGTAAGCTTGATGCCACATCTCTTGATAATATCGTTAACAGCAACGGTTGCGTCAGCCATAGCCTGAACGATGGTAGCGGGTCCGTGGAGACCGTCGCCTGCAACGTATACGCAATCAACGCTTGACTGGTTGTTAGCGTCTACGATAGCATAGCCCTTCTCGTCTACTTCCAATTCAAGAGCCTTATAGAGCTCTGAATCAACCTTCTCGCCAACTGCTGCGATAACTGTATCTGCTTCAACGCTTACAACTTCTTCTGTCTCAACAGGAGCACGGCGGCCTGACTTGTCATAGTCACCGAGTACGTTCTTCTTGCAGAAGAGCTTGCCGTCTGTATAGCTGAAAGGTGAGAGCAGATCCTTGAATACAACGCCCTCTGACTCTGCGAGCTCAAGCTCTTCAGCGTCTGCAGGCATGTTTCTGCGGTCACGTCTGTATACTAAGTATACGTTCTCAACGCCCTTGAAGGCCTTAGCTGCACGAGCGGTATCCATTGCTGTATTGCCGCCGCCTACAACTACTACGTTCTTGCCGAGGTTGAGTGAAGGATCATGGAGATTGAATCTCTCGAGGAAGCTGATTGCGTTCATTGACTGGTCGCCTGAGAGCTTGAGTACTCCGGGCTTGCCTGCGCCAACTGCAACGATAACGTACTTGAAGCCTGCGTTCTTGAGCTCGTCAAGGGACTTAACTTCGTGGTTGAAAATAAACTTGGCACCGAGTGCGGTAGCGAAGCTTACATCCTGTGCGATAGCTGCACGGCTGATTCTCTGCTCTGTGATAACATGGGCAACTGTTCCGCCTGCGCTCTCGCGCTTCTCGTATACAACGGGCTCGAAACCTGCGCGGCCGAGCTGATTAGCAGCTGCGATACCTGCGGGGCCTGCACCGATGATGGCTACCTTGATGCCGTTAGGCTTAATGTCATGTAAACGTGCATTGCCAAGGTACTTCTCGTAATCAACGCTTGCCTTCTCAGCAGCGATGAGCTTCTTGCCGCGGATGTTAACTGACTCCTCGTAGAAGTTACGTGTACATTTACCCATACAGGGATGTGCACAGATGGTACCGGTAATGTTCGGAACTGCGTTCTTAAGGCCGATGACCTTGAGAGCGTCTAAATATCTTCCGGCCTCAACAAGCTTCATGTAAGCGGTGATGTCCTGATTGATAGGGCAGCCCTCTGAACAGGGTGCTATGAAGCAGTTTGTGAGCGGAACTTCCTTCTTCATCTTGCGGGAAGGAGCAATCTTGACGGGCTTGGTGTGATGAGGGTCAGCCTTGGCAGCCTCAACGAGACGGGTAACCTCGTCTACGTTAACACCCTTGAAACCGTCGTATTTAACTGCCTTGAACTCGTCGGCAATCTGAAGAACTCTGTTGTATCCGCCGGGCTTAAGGATAGTAGTTGCAAATGTGATAGGCCAGATGCCTGCTTCGTACATGGGCACGATGTTGAATGCGTCAGCACCGCCTGAGAAGCTGATTCTGAGCTTGCCGCCGAAGTCCTTGCTGAGCTTGAGAGCTACGCTGAGTGAAAGAGGATACAGGGACTTGCCTGACATGTACATCTCTTCGCTGGGAAGCTCGTTACGCTTAACATCAACGGGGAAGGTGTTGGTAATCTTAACACCGAATTCAAGGTGATGCTCGTCTGCAACCTTCTGAAGTCTCTGAAGCATGGGAACGCAGAGCTCATACTGCATATCATCCTCGAAGTGGAAACGGCCGAACTGGATGTAGTCGTAACCCATATCGTCGAGGGTCTTACGTGCGTAATCATAACCTAACAGTGTAGGATTGCACTTGATAAATGTGTTAACCTTCTTCTCGGTAAGGAGATAAGAAGCAATCTTCTCGATGTCCTCTGAAGGGCAACCGTGAAGAGTTGAAAGTGTAGCGGAGGTACATACATGAGGAGAGAACTTCTCGATGTCAGCTGCAGTAACCTTCTTGAACTCGCCTACATGAGCAAGTGCCCACTCCTTGCACTCCTTCCAGATAGGAGTCTCTGAAGCATCCTTTAAGCCCTCGATGAACTTGTCAATCTTGGGAAGCTTGATGCCTTCAAGGTCGTAGCCGACACTCATGTTGAAGATAAAGCCGTCTGCCTTGCCTAAGCCAAGCTCGATAGCCATAATCTTACATGCCCACCATGCCTTAACGTACTCGTCAAATGCCTGGGGAACATAAAGTTCTGTTGACCACTCACAGTTGTAGCACTCGTCTTCAGCGAGAATACAGGGCTTAGCTACGGGGAGATCCTCACCGTCAAGCTTCTGTACGGTCTTAAGCTCGAAGAAGCGGCAGCCTGAATAGTAAGCTGCGATGATGTTCTGTGCCAGCTGGGTGTTAGGTCCTGCTGCAGGTCCGAAAGGTGTCTCAAGGTTCTCACCGAAGATGTGGAGCTCACGTCCCTCGGGAGCAACGTACTTCTTGTGTACACCGTAAACGGTGCCCTGACTCTTGTACTCTTCAAATACCCGCTTCATTAAATCCTTAAACGGGATAGGAATCATTCTGTCACTCATAATTTCCTCCAATATTTTGTGAAATGACTATTGTTACTTTTATATTGATTATGGGTAATAAATTACTCAAATTCACTTTGACTTCCTCGTATTAACGTCCGGCGTTAATAGAGTCCCAAGTTCTCTGGCTTGCCTGTCTGCACTCTGCGTAGAACTTCTCTTCGTCAACGCCCAGAACTTCGCGGTCCTTCATAAGGATGCGGCCCTGGCAGACGGTGTTTGTTGTGTAGCGGCCGCTGAAACCGAAGAGGATATGGCCGTTAACATTGTCAGCGTGCATAGGAGTAAGCGGATTGTAATCAAGTGTGATAACGTCTGCTGAGTAGCCGGGGATTAAGCGGCCGAAGGGAGTCTTGAAGAATCTCTTACCGATCTCAGCGTTGCCGTTAAAGAGCATCTCGGGAACCTCGCCCCATGCGACTGTAGGATCGCAGAGGTTGTGCTTGTGAAGCACGTTGGCAACCTTCATTGACTCAAACATATCGTTTGTATAGCCGTCGGTTCCAAGTCCTGTAAGGATACCCTTGCTCATGATCTTCATTGTGGGAGGGCAGCCAACCGCATTGCCCATGTTGGACTCGGGGTTGTGAACTACCATTGTGTCTGTCTCCTTGATGAGGTCCATCTCGTGATCATTGACGTAAATACAATGTCCGAGGATTGTGTGAGGACCAAGGATGCCCATGTCGAAGAGACGGTTAACAATTCTCTTATTATACTTATGAAGGCAGTCATGCAGATCCTCGATGCCTTCTGCTACGTGGATGTGATAGCCTGCACCCTCGGGGATAACGCTTGCGCACTTCTCAAGGGCCTTGTCACTCAAGGTGAACTGTGCGTGCATACCGAACATACCTGCAAGCATGTCTGAATCGTCCTTCTGACAAGCCTTAATGAAGGCTACGTTCTCTTTGATAGCCTGATCGCACTTCTCCTCGCCGTCACGGTCTGAGGTCTCGTAGCACAGACATGAACGAATGCCGTACTTCTTGGACTCCTCACCGATTACGAACAGTGAATCGGGAATCTCACCGAAGCTTGCGTGGTGATCGAAGATTGTTGTACAGCCGTTCTTGATACAGTCAATATATGTAGCTGCTGCTGAATAGCGGGTACCTTCAAGTGATAAGTTGCGGTCGATAGTCCACCACATTCCGTCCAGAATATCTAAGAAACCCTTGGGGTTGTAGCCCTTGATGGCGATACCGCGTGACATTGCGCTGTAGATGTGATTGTGAGCATTGATCATACCGGGCATGATAACGCCGCCCTTAGCATCAATGAACTCGGCGTTGGGGTATTTTGCCTTGAGTGTGGCATAATCACCGACTTCCTTAATAAGCTTGCCGTCGCAGACTACTGCGCCGTTCTCGATGAAGGGATTAGCCTGGTCGCGGGTAATTACGCGTCCATTTCCTATTAATAACATACAAAAACCTCCTTTTATGAAATTGTGATAAAAACGTTCGAAATAAATGCCTTTACTTTTGCTAATTTTACCATGGAGATAGTCTTTTTTCAAGATATTTTGTGCAATTTGAAAAATATTTTTTGGGAAATCTAAAAAAAATTGTGTAAAACTATTGCAATTTTTTTGGTTTCGAGGTATCATCTAATCTGTCGGAAAACTATGACGTTTTCACTTAATTGAGACTTATTTTCAGATAGGAGGAACCTATAGTGATCGATTTAACCAAGAACGAACAGGCGCTTCAGAAGAACATAGACCGCGCTCGTGAGAACAACATCATTCTCCCTACTTTTGAGCAGATGAGAGATCCTAACAAGATTCCCGCTAAGATTCGCGAGAACTTAAAGGAAGTTGGCCTTTGGGATATCAATCCTTTAAACCTTTTCAGAATTACCTGGCACAACGAGCCTAAGGAGAAAGGCGGCCAGTTCGGCAATCCTAACTTCCTTGTATTACCTAAGGAGTTAACCGGTGTTGATGCTAAGATCATTTGCCTCATGGGTAAGTGGTTCCCTACCGGATGCCATAAGGTTGGCGCATCTTTCGGATGCTTAGTTCCCCGCCTTGTAACCGGTCAGTTTGATTCTACATATCATAAGGCAGTTTGGCCTTCAACAGGTAACTACTGCCGTGGTGGCGCTTTTAACTCTAAGTTACTTAGCTGCTACTCAGTTGCTATTCTTCCCGCAGAGATGTCTAAGGAGAGATTTGACTGGCTTAAGACCATCGCCAGCGAGACAATCGCTACACCCGGCTGTGAGTCTAACGTTAAAGAGATCTTCGATAAGACCTGGGAACTTAGAAACACTCGTGATGACTGCATGATCTTCAACCAGTTTGAAGAGATGGGCAACCATACATGGCATTACAACGTAACAGGTCCCGCTATTGAGGAAGCATTCAACCTCCTCAACAAGGATGGCAAGCTTAACTTCGCAGGCGCATGCTTCACATCAGGTTCAGCAGGAACCACAGCAGCAGGCGACTACTTAAAGGATGCATTCCCGAACGCTAAGTGCGCTACCGGTGAAGCTCTTCAGTGCCCTACACTCCTTAACAACGGTTTCGGCGGACATCGTATCGAAGGTATCGGCGACAAGCACGTTCCGTGGATCCGCAATGTTAAGAGATGCGATATGGTTATCGATATCGATGACGAGGACAGCCAGCAGCTCGTTCGTTTCTTCAACGAGAAGGCAGGACGTGATTACCTCATCAACGAGCGTCATGTTGATCCCGAGCTTGTTAAGAAGCTTGATTTCCTCGGAATCAGCGGTATTGCAAACGTTCTTTGCTGCATCAAGTTCGCTAAGTACTACGAGCTTACCGAGAACGATGTTGTTGCTACAGTTCTTACTGACTCAGCAGTTATGTATGATTCACGTATTAAGGAACTTCAGGCAGCAGACGGCGAGTACAATCCTACAGTTGCAGCTGTTCGTTACAACAAGCACATCCTTGACCTCAAGACAGACAACATGAAGGAACTTACCTATGTTGACCGCAAGACCATCCACAACCTCAAGTACTATACATGGGTTGAGCAGCAGGGCAAGAAGACTGAGGAGCTTAACGCACTCTGGTATGACGAGGAGCACACCTGGAGAGCAGTTGAGAAGCAGGCAGCTGACATCGACGTTCTTATCAATGAGTTCAACGAGAGAACAGGTTTATTAAAGAAGCTTTGATGAATTAAGAAAGGAGGCGTGGCAGTCATTTGCAACGCCTCCTTTATGTTATTTTACAAGTTATTTTATAAGTTATTTTCAAATAGTGCAGTTTCCGCACGTGCGGAATGGACTGCACGGATAGGAGAGACAAATGAGTTTTGCTAAATCAGCAGTATGCGTTCGTTGTGGCGCAGAATTTGAGGCAACACCTACAGTTACCACCTGTAAGAAGTGCGGCGGCATCCTTGATGTTAAGTACGACTACGAAGGTATCAAGAAGGTTCTGACCCCTGCCAAGCTGAAGGAGAGACGCGAGCAGACCATGTGGAGATACATGGAGTTCCTGCCTGTTGATCCCGATGTTGTTGCTAAGGTTAACAAGCTTAAGGTTGGCTGCTCACCCTTATACAAGGTTGACAGACTTGCCGAGGCACTTGGTCTTAAGACCCTCTGGGTTAAGGATGACGGTATCAATCCTACCGCTTCACTTAAGGACAGAGCATCTGCCATGGCAGTTATCAAGGCTACCGAGGCAGGCATGAGCACAATCGCATGCTCATCTACCGGTAATGCTGCTTCTTCACTTGCAGGTAATGCAGCAGCTGCAGGTTATAAGACATATATCTTCGTTCCTGAGAGAGCACCTAAGGGCAAGGTTAGCCAGCTGATGATCTTCGGCGCTAACGTTATCTCTGTTCAGGGTAACTACGAGGACACCTTCAAGCTTTCAGCAGAGGCTATTGACCGTTTCGGCTGGTACAACCGTAACGCAGCTATCAATCCTTACCTTATGGAAGGTAAGAAGACCGTTGGTCTTGAGATTGCTGAGCAGCTTGATTTTAAGATGCCTGATTACATCGCTATCTCAGTTGGTGACGGATGTACAGTTGCAGGTCTGTGGAAGGGTCTTAAGGATCTCTACGCAGCAGGCTTTATTGATAAGCTTCCCCGCATCATCAGCGCACAGTCCACAGGCTGCTATCCCATTAACCGCGCTATTCAGCAGAATAAGCCTTGGGAGCCCATGGAAGAGAATACTATCGCAGACAGTATCGCAGTTGGCGTTCCCCGTAACGCAGACAAGGCTATCAATGCGATTAAGGAATCAAACGGTGTATGCGTGAACGTAACCGATGAAGAAATCTTAGAGGCTATGAAGCTTTTAGGACATTACGGAATCTTCGGTGAGCCCGCAGGTGTTACCGGCGCAGCAGCTCTTAAGAAGGCTTGTGATGAAGGCCTTATCCCTAAGGGATCAACAGTTGTAAGCGTTGTTACAGGTAACGGACTTAAGGATACCGTTAATGCTATTAAGGCAGCAGGTGAGCCTATGAAGCTCGCTCCCAGCCTTGACCTTCTTATTGATGCTTTCAAGAAGGCAGGCAAGCCTTTAGAGTAAGAGAATGAATGCCAAGTGCATATTTGCAAGGCAAAATCACTAAATTATGCATTGGAGAATGTATTAAAATTAAATAAAATGTTGTCTTGAATAGTCTTTCAATTTTTTATACAATGGTCTTGTTCGTTGAAAACTTTGGTCATCGTGAAGAATTGAAAGGAAAGTAAGGACACACATTGATATTGTTATGTAAGGGAAAAGTTTTTAAACGAATAAATATTCATATTAGGAGGATTTACATCATGGCAAGAGTTTACAATTTTTCAGCAGGTCCCGCTACAATGCCCCTTCCCGTACTTGAGGAGATCCAGGCAGAGCTTCTTGATTACAAGGGCAGCGGAATGAGTGTTATGGAGATGTCACATCGTTCAAAGGTTTATCAGCAGATTATTGATGAGGCTGAGGCTGACCTTCGTGAACTTATGGGTATCCCTTCAAACTACAAGGTTCTCTTCATCCAGGGCGGCGCAACACTTGAGTTCGCTATGATCCCCATGAACCTTTGCAAGAACGGCGTATTTGACTACATCGTAACCGGTGCTTGGTCAAAGAAGGCTGCTTCAGAAGCTAAGAAGTATGGTAAGGTTAACATCGTTGCTTCAAGTGAAGACAAGAACTTCAGCTATATTCCTGATTGCTCAGATCTTCCTATCGATGACGATGCTGATTATGTTTATATCTGCGAGAACGAGACTATCCATGGAACAACATACCAGAAGCTTCCCAACACCAAGGGCAAGATTCTTGTTTCAGATCAGTCATCAATGTTCCTTTCAAAGCCTTGCAACGTTAGCGATTACGGCTTAATCTACGGTGGTGTTCAGAAGAACATCGGACCTGCGGGTCTTGCTATCGTTATCATCCGTGAGGATCTCATCCGTGAAGATCTTGATCCCAAGGTTCCGATCTACTGCAGATTTGATACTCATGCAAACAACGGCTCTATGTACAATACCCCTAACTGCTGGGCTATCTATGTATGCGGTAAGGTATTCAAGTACTTAAAGAAGCTCGGTGGACTTAGCGCTATGGCTAAGATCAACGAGGAGAAGGCTAAGATCCTCTATGATTATCTTGACAGCAGCAAGATGTTCAAGGGTACAGTTGACAAGAAGGATCGTTCACTCATGAATGTTCCTTTCGTTACCGAGAGCGCTGAGAAGGATGCAGCAGTTGTTGCAGCTACCAAGGCAGCAGGCTTCGATAACCTCAAGGGTCACAAGAGCGTTGGCGGTCTCCGCGCTTCTATTTACAACGCTATGCCCAAGGAAGGTGTTCAGGCACTCGTTGACTTCTTAAAGAAGTACGAAGCAGAGAACGCTTAATTAACTGATAATCGGTACAGATAGCAGGCTTACCTGCTTATCTGTACTGTATTTGAGTCTACCCATATGAATAGATTTAGGAGGAGTTTACAATGTTTAAGGTTAATTGTTTAAATAACATTTCCAAGGTTGGTCTTGCTGAGCTCAGCAGCAACTATGAAATTACTGAAGACGTTAATGCAGCTGATATTATCCTTGTTCGTTCAGCAGCTATGCATGAGATGCAGTTCGCAGACAGCGTTAAGTGTATCGCACGTGCAGGCGCAGGCGTTAACAATATTCCCCTTGACCGTTGCGCAGATGAGAACATCGTAGTATTCAATACTCCCGGTGCTAATGCAAACGCAGTTAAGGAGCTCGCTATCGCACATATGCTTCTTGCAAGCCGTGATATCGTTGGCGGTATCAACTGGGTTCAGACAATCAATGATGATCCCGATGTAGCTAAGCTTGTTGAGAAAGGCAAGTCAAAGTTCGCAGGAACCGAAATCAAGGGCAAGACTCTTGGTATCATCGGTCTTGGCGCTATCGGTGGACCTCTTGCTAACGCAGCACTCGCTCTTGGCATGAAGGTTATCGGTTTCGATCCTTTCCTCTCAGAGGCAGCTAAGGCAGCTCTTGATCCCGCAGTTGAGCTCGTTGGCTCACGTGACGAGATCTACAAGAACAGCGATTTCATCTCTGTTCATACTCCTCTTATCGACGATCCCGATCCCGATAAGAACACCAAGAAGATGATCAATGCTGAGAAGATCGCCCTCATGAAGGACGGCGTTATCGTTCTTAACCTCGCTCGTGATCTTCTGGTTGATGACGACGCTATGGCTGAGGCTCTTGCTTCAGGTAAGGTTCGCAAGTACGTTTCTGATTTCCCGAATGCTAAGTCAGCTAAGATGGCAGGCTGCATTGCTTCTCCTCACCTTGGTGCTTCTACTGAGGAAGCTGAGGACAACTGCGCAGCTATGGCAGTTAAGCAGGCTATGACCTACCTTGAGAACGGTAACATCATCAAGTCTGTTAACTATCCTCGCGTTGTCCTGGGCGTTAAGAAGAAGACCCGTGTTGCTATCCGTTACG
>X415_White_Rhinoceros__coassemble_282_pt1 | contig 12854 bp, 4 predicted proteins | sample X415_White_Rhinoceros__metabat2_high_PE_001 | metagenome-assembled genome bin X415_White_Rhinoceros | reverse complement strand
CGGCAAGACAACCCTCGTTGACTGTCTGCTCAAGCAGAGCGGAATCTTTCGAAGCAACCAGGTTGTTGAAGAACGCGTAATGGATTCCAACGATCTCGAGAAGGAGAGAGGAATCACAATCCTTTCAAAAAATACAGCAATTAATTATAACGGAGTTAAGATCAATATCATCGACACCCCCGGCCATGCAGATTTCGGCGGCGAGGTTGAGCGTGTACTCAAGATGGTTAACGGCGTTGTCTTAGTCGTTGACGCATTCGAGGGTCCCATGCCCCAGACCAAGTTCGTTCTTAAGAAAGCTTTAGAGATGGAGCTTCCCGTAATCGTATGTATCAACAAGATTGACCGTCCCGAGGCAGATCCCGAGCGTGTTATCGACGAGGTACTTGATCTGTTTATTGAGCTTGACGCTAACGAAGACCAGCTTGACTGTCCTTTCGTTTATGCATCAGCTAAGTCAGGAGTTGCAATTCTTGAGCTCGGTGATACCCCTCAGAACATGAAGCCCCTGCTTGATACAATTATTGAGTACATTCCCGCTCCCGAGGGTGACCCCGACCGCGGAACACAGGTACTTATCAGCACTATTGATTACAACGAGTATGTTGGCCGTATCGGCTGCGGTAAGGTTGATAACGGAACCATCCGCGTAGGCCAGGATGCTATTATGGTTAACTACCATGACCCGGGCAAGCAGCGCAAGGTTAAGATCAGCAAGCTCTACGAGTACGACGGTCTTAAGAAGGTCGAGGTTGAATCAGCAACCGTAGGCTCAATCGTTGCCATCTCAGGTATCGATGACATCCACATCGGCGACACAATCTGTTCAACAGACCAGGTTGACCCGATTCCTTTCCAGAAGATTTCAGAGCCTACCCTTTCGATGAACTTCATCGTTAACGACTCTCCTCTTGCAGGACAGGAAGGCAAGTGGGTTACTTCAAGACATATCCGTGAGAGACTGTTCCGTGAGCTTAACACAGATGTTTCCTTAAGAGTTGAAGAGACAGACACTACCGAGGCCTTCAAGGTTTCAGGCCGTGGCGAGCTTCATCTTTCAATCCTTATCGAGACCATGAGACGTGAGGGCTACGAATTCGCAGTAAGTAAGGCTCAGGTAATCTTCAAGACCGACGAGAACGGCAAGAAGCTCGAGCCCATGGAGCGCGCAATTGTTGACGTTCCCGATGAGTTCGCAGGCAGCGTTATCGAGAAGCTCAGCACCCGTAAGGGCGAGCTTGTAGGTGTGTCCACCGCAGCAGGCGGATACCAGAGACTTGAGTTCACTATTCCTTCACGAGGACTTATCGGTTATCGTGGCGAATTCATGACAGACACAAAGGGTAACGGAATTCTGAATACTATTTTCGATGGCTACGCTCCTTACAAGGGAGACATCGAGTTCAGAAAGCAGGGCAGCCTGATTGCATTTGAAGGCGGCGAGAGCGTTACATACGGTCTGTACAACGCACAGGAGCGCGGTACACTCTTCATCGGCGCAGGTGAGAAGGTTTATGCAGGAATGATTGTTGGTCAGTCAGGCAAGGGCGAGGACATCGAGCTCAATGTCTGCAAGCGTAAGCAGATGACCAATACACGTTCATCTTCATCAGATGAAGCATTACGTCTTACTCCTCCCAGAATCTTAAGTCTTGAGCAGGCACTTGATTTCATCGATAACGACGAGCTTCTGGAAGTAACTCCCAAGTCACTTCGTATCAGAAAGAAGATTCTTGATCCTACTCTCCGTAAGAGAGCAGGCTTCCGCAAGGAATAATCGTTTCATTATTATGAAGCATAAAAGCGAACCACCCGGAATATTCTTCCGGGTGGTTCTTTTATATTATAGGTTCCTGTTTAATTCTTACTTCTTTATATTTCTCTTCTTTATGCTTTTCTTTTTTATCTCTGTGCCTCGTTCTTCTCGTCTTCCTTGCGTGCCAGGTGTGCTGCAACACCGCCAAGTGCAATGAAGCCTGCACCGAGTGTATAGAAGATAACTACTGAAGCTGTACCGGTCTGAGGAAGAACCTCTGCTACTTCAACAGCTGCCTCGTCATCGCTGTATTTCTTGCTGTCTGAATCAACCTTTGTCTTATAATCATTAAAGCCATGATTGTCTACACTTGCGAAAGCCTTGTTAGTGCTTCCAAGTACCATAGAAAAAACAAGTACTAAACTTAATACTGCTGTTAATCTGCTTCCTAACTTCTTCATTTTTACACCCTCCAATTGATCTGGTCTCCATTTATCAACTGAGACAAGTCTACAACCGGTCGGATACATTACAGATACATTTTAAGGATACAAAACATGTTTTTGTAACTTGTTTTGTAATTTTATGTGTAACCTACAAATTAGGGACGTAGTCAAATTACTCCAAATCTGCAAATTAGGGACATAGTCAATTGTTCATTTCCTAATTATATACGTTTTTTATATAACGCACGCTCTTAAGTTCTCTCGCTTTTGTCGTTAATGTGCTTTTATGTCTGATATATTGTTGTCATAATATAGACTTTTATCTTTATTTATGTTATTGTGTATACAAATAATATAATTCAGGAGGTAATATGCCCAGAACTGCAAGACTTATCGTCCCAGGCGGGATGTACCATGTAACCGCCAGAGGCAACGGACAATGTGATATTTTCTATTCCGACAGGGATAAAAAGATGCTGCTTGATCTGACCAGGAAGAAGAAAAAGGATACCGGAATTCAGATTCTCTCCTATTGTCTTATGAACAATCACATCCATTTGTTTCTAAAGGATCCGCAAGACAATCTGTCTGTTTTCATGCAACAGGTTCTCGGCTCCTACACGAGGTATCTCAACGGCACCTACGACCGCACGGGCGAGCTTTTTGGTAAACGCTTCTTCAGCAGGCCCATCGAATGCACTTCTGACGTTCAACGCACAATTCGCTATATTCACAACAATCCCGTCAAAGCTCATATTTGCCCCGCCAATGAGTATTTGTGGAGCAGCTACGACGAATTTGTTTCACTCCCGCAATATTGTGATATAATAGACGCGTTCGATTTAATTGGTGGCGCGGAAGGCTTTCGCGAAATCATGGCGACTGCAGATCCGCAGGACTGCCTTGTGTCAACGAATCCCAACCGACTGACCGACGAAGAGGTCTTCGGGCTTATGCAGTTCTGGCTGCACGAGGAAGGTGTCGGAAACATCACTTCCGCATCAATTCCGGTTCAGGAGCATGTTCTGCAGAAGCTACGCAAATGCAGGGTGCCGGTTAGCCAACTGGTCCGCATCACCGGATTGGGTCGAAACTATCTACAAAACCGACTTAGGAAATAAATTAGTTTGACTGTGTCCCCAATTTGCAGATTTGGAGTAATTTGACTACGTCCCTAATTTGTAAGGAGCAAAATGAAATCCAGTACCGAAATTTTTGAGGAAATGCCGATTCGCCGCGCGGTAGTTACCATGGCGGTTCCGGCTGTATTAAGCCAGCTGATTGTACTTATGTATAATCTGGCTGACACATATTTTATAGGGCAGACCGATAATCCATATATGGTCGCAGGTGTATCCCTGATTCTTCCCGTGTTTAATCTAAGCCTTGCCGTCGGCTCGCTGCTCGGCATCGGAGGCGGCGCAGTACTGCCTAAACTGCTCGCGCTGGGTGAGCGTGATGAGGCCGCCAGAACAAACATGTTCTGTATCAGGACCGCCATTATCGTGACCGCCATCTTCTCATTAATAATGGGAGTGTTCGCCAGTCCTCTCCTCCACGCCTTAGGCGCAGGTGAGAATACATATGTCTACGCGAGGACCTACGTTATTATGGTACTTGTCATCGGAGGCATACCTACGGTGCTTACCAATATACTTTCAACGCTATTACGTTCGCTCAGCCTCTCACGCGAGGCAGGCATCGGAGTCGCTATGGGCGGAATCCTGAACATAATACTTGATCCGTTATTCATGTTCGTAATTCTACCTGAAGGCAACGAGGTTTTAGGCGTTGGTATAGCGACACTTATTTCCAACATTACTTCCTGCTGCTATTGCCTTTGGGTATTTATTAAGAAGCAGAACGAAGTTAAGATAGGCTTTGGGCTCGGCGCTCCCGACAAAGGGAATGTCAAAAGCGTGCTCCTCATCGGATTCCCGGGTGCAATTAACACCCTGCTGTTCGACCTTGACTATATGGTTCTTGATAAGCTGATGTCGGGTTATGATGATATTTCCCTGGCGGCCATAGGAATAGTGCTCAAGGCCGAGCGTGTTCCTCTTCAGACGGGAATCGGCCTTTGTCAGGCAGTTGTACCGATTGTGTCCTATACTTACGCATCGAAGAATCACGAGCGCATGAAGAAGGCTATAAGGTTCACCGCTCTGGTCGGCGTATCCGTAGCACTCATTGCTATTGCTCTTTATGAGGTGTTCGCTCCCGGAATATTAAGAATCTTCATCAACAATGAGGCAACCATTCTCCGCGGCGCGACCTTCCTCCGCGCAAGAGCTCTTGCCACGCTGTTTATGTTCTTAAGCTTCTACGTAGTGCATCTGTTCCAGGCCGTGGGCCACAGCAACAAAGCTCTCGTCCTCGGCGTAATCCGCTGGGCGGTGCTCAATATCCCGATGATGTTCATTCTAAACAGCATCTTCGGCATGAACGGACTTGTCTGGGCACAGCTTACATCGGACATTATTACCGTAATAATATCCCTCACTGTACTGAACAGATTCCTTCATAATGCGAAGTAAATAAATATTCATTCATAAGAATATACGAGAAAAGGCACTGCATAAGCAGTGCCTCTTCTCTCAATTGGGTGTATTTATATGGATTTAAACTGAACGGCTAACTCAGTGTCAAGCGCCCCTTGCTTGACGAGGAGATAGTATCACAGGAAAGTTACAGGAGAGATACATTTTGGGTTTCTTTCGATAACTTTGTATCTGCAGTTTAAAAATTATTGTAACTTCTATAAATATATCCCATATTCAGCATCTACCGCATTACTAATACGCTCGCTTATGCAAAACAAAAGGGACACAGTCAAAACTGACTATGTCCCTTTTTTGTAGAAACGAAGTAATTTGACTACGTCCCTAATTTGTATCTTATTTAGCGAATGATGCGCTGAATTCGCCGATTGCGTTTGCATTGCCGTTAGCTGTGAAGCCTACGGTTACAGAAGCGCCGGGAGCTAAGATTCCGTTGTAGTCTGCGTTGTTGATTACATAGTAACCATTCTCAGAAGCTACGATAGAACCATTCCAGAGTGAGCTGATTGAGCAGCCAAGGTTGCCCTCGATACTCCAGTTTCTAATGGTCTCCTTGGTGTTGTTTGTAATAACGAACTCACCTGAGAAACCGCTGCCCCAGTTATTTGTAATTCTGCAAACAACTGCGTTCTCTGCTGCAATAACAGTCTTCTCTGCTCTCTTGGCAACTACGCTGCTGATTGTATCAGCCTTGCCTTCGCCGTTGAAGCCAACGGTTACTGTTGCGCCGGGAGCGATAAGCTTGTTGTAGTCACAGTTCTTAAGAACGTAAGTGGTAACACCATTAACGGTCTTAGAAGAAACAATCTGTGCATTCCATACTGATGTTAACTTGCCTTCGAGGCTAAGCTCGATAGTCCAGTCATCAATTGTCTTGTCACTTGAATTCTTAACAGTGATTTCAGCTGTGAAACCGTTGTTCCATGCATTGTTTACAGTGGGAACGATTTCCTTATGTGTGATCTCCTTATATGAGTCGCCGCATCTTGTGCAGGTATATACAATATAGCCGTCATCAAAATCGGTAGCCTCTAAGGAATCAGTTACTACATAGTCATGATCAAGTGCCTCAACATAGTCATCTACGTAAGAATCACCACAATGGCATGTATATGTTGTGTAACCCTGCTCGGTGCATGTAGGATCAGTAACTACTGCTACGTACTCGTGGCCGTTAGCATCAACATAATCTGCAACATAGGTATCACCGCAGTGGCATGTGTATGTTGTGTAGCCCTGCTCTGTACATGTAGGCTCAGTAACTACTGCTACATACTCATGGCCCTTTGCCTTGATAGGCTCTGTGTAGGTATCATTGCAGCCGCTGCATACGTAGGTCATAATGCCTTCCTCTGTGCAGGTAGCTTCCTTAGTAACTGTACCAACATAGTTATGGCCATAACGCTCGCAATCTACTAAACGGTAAATATAGAGCTTCTGGAAACTTGAGCTTGTTGAAACATAACCTCTGAAATCAGAGATAACACCGGCATTCTTGTAAGCGGAAATACTTCTCACGTTCTTGTCACCAACACCAGGTGCTGCTGTGGTGATGAAGAAGCCGCCGTTAGGATTCTCGGTGATAGTGTACTCACACTTACCATCTGCAGTAATAACTGCTGAGTTGCCACTTGCTGCGAAGCGTGCATTGTTTGCAAGTGACATAGGAAGGTAATTGCCGTCTACATCCTTAAGAGCATAACCGCGCTCTGTAGCAACGAGATTCCATACATTTGAATTATCCTGGATGAGAATGATCTTACCGTCAAATTCAGTTACAGCTATAGGCTGACGAGCCTTAGCCTGTGAAGAAGCACAAGCCTTGTTCATCATGAAGAGGTTACCGCTATTGTCCTCAGCAACAAGGATAATGGGCATCTCAGCAATCTGATCAATACTTGTAATCTGCTCGAAACGCTTGGTAGCGATTTCGTATGTGCAACCTGATACTGAAAGAGCTGTCAGGTAGTTGTTACCGTTCATCTTCTTGGTTGCGCTTGTGTCGCCATCCATACGCCACTGGCCAACTGCATAGATTCTGATAACTACGTTCTCTGCATTGTATAACTCTGCAGGAAGATAGAATGTCTTGTTCTCTTCCTTCTTAGCACACTTGAAGAGTCCACCGGGCATATTGACGAACTCGCCTGCTGCATTCTGGTACATAATCTGCATGTACTTAGGACCTGCATTAGTTGAAGCGATAGTCATGTTAAGTGCTACATCACAGTTACCAAGAGTAGATGTCTTAATCTCATAGTAGCTGCCATTGTTCCACTCTGTAGTCTGAGCACCAACGAGGATGCCTGCAGAATGTGCTACAGTTGAAACACCGTCATCAGCAACGATAGGATCGCCTTCCTGCTGCTTTGTTACCTTAGTAATTGTCCAGGTAGCAATGTCTGCTGCAGAAGCCTTCTCGATCTCGTAGTACTGAACAGGTGTCCAGTTCTCAGCGGGTCCAACGGGCTCGTCGGGAGTAGGCTCGATAGGAGCTTCGGTAGGTGTTGCAGTAGGTGTAGCGGTAGGTGTTGCAGTAGGTGTTACGGTAGGCTGTACACCTGCTGTAGCAGGGATGAAGCTCATCTTATAGATAGCTGCATCTGCTTCCTTATAAGTAAATGAACTGAACTCTTTGTATTTCTGGTACCACTCAAGGTAGTTGCCGGTAACTTCGTTCTTAACTAAGAATGAACCGTCTTCCTGTGCCTCAAGTACCCATGTGTCATTAGCCTCACCAAGGGTAGCATTGCTCTTGCCTGAAGTAGCTGAGAGGTTCTGTCCACCGTTAGCGGTAAGCTTAATCTTGTTATCACCAAGGTTTGTAACTGTCCAGATTTCGGTAGCAGCTACATCGCTGATGCTTCCATCTTCGTTAAGGGTATATGCTACAGTTGCTCTGTAATAAGTGCCTGTAGTTGTCTCAGACATAGCAACCTGACCCTGCTTGTTGTAGATTACATAGGTGCCGTCCTCAACGAGGTTAGCGGGCTTCTCGATAAACTTATAAAGCTTAACGCCCATGTAATTAACGCCATCCCAGTATGCTCTGAAGTCTGTCTGATATCTTGAAATAAATCTATGCTCTGTCTTACCACTATCCAGACGATCAGTAGCTAAATGGAAGTAATTATCCTTCCTTGTATCCTTTGATACTGCAAATACATTCGCAACTGTATCAGTAAGACCGAAACCTTTTGCACCATCAGCAACAGTGCTTAAGTACTGAACCTTACCGCCCTTATTTGTCATAATGGAGAAGCCGTTCTCTAAAGCTGTAAGTGTCCAAACAATAGCCTCATCAGCCTCTTTGATTGTGCCGTCTTCTGCTATGGTAACATCAGCAGCAGCCATCGTCTTACTTGATACGGTATTGCTCATTGCCTTAGCAACGTCTAACTTACCATCGCTGTACTCACTTACGAGAATGTACTTGCCATCGGTAATCTCATCGATAGAAGTTACAAGGTTGTAAGCATCAGCAATGTACTCTGCTGAGCCTGTAGGCTGAGGAGTAGGTGTTGATGTAGGAACACCGGTAGGTGTATCGGTAGGCTTTGTTGTAGGTGTAGGAGCCACACCGATATTGCCGGGTTCATAAAGCTTCAGCTCGAATACGTATGCATTATCCTTATCGTAATCAATAGCCTTAAATCTGCAATAGGCAGCATCATCAGCTGCTGAGTAATAAACAAATGCATCACGTCCGTCATTTCTAAGAATTACGGTGCCGGGCTGATCACCCTCGAAGAATGACCATTCGTTATAAATTCCTTCATAACTCATGCTTGTATGTGAGTCGCCCATTCCAAGGATCTGGTCGCCACTCTTAATTGTGTATGTACCATTTGCATTCTTAGAAACAGTCCATACTGCATCAGCTGTTGTATCAGCCTTGCCGTTGTTGATTGTAGCCTGTGCCACGCCTCTGTAGTTACCGCTAGGGCACTCATTAGCTGACATAGCAAGCTTATCATTTGTGAAGTAGAATACGTACTCGCCGTCTGCTACATCGGCTCTTTCTTTGTCAAATACGTCTTCCCTGATATCGGTAGGAAGTAACTTAGAACCTGTTACTGCAACCTTGGTATCAACCTTAACAAGCTGGAACTCATAATTTGTTAAGTAGCTTGAGTAAGTGCTTGTTGTGAAATCCTTGTATGCATAACCCCAGTTAATGAAGTTAGTTTCTCTTGCTGCCTGCTCGAAGTAGAAACCGCCCTCGCCATTGCTTAAGAGATTCCACTCACTGCTTACAAGATCAGTAGTGCTGTCAGTGCTTAAGAGCAGGTTGCTTCTTGACTTGCTTGCAACAATCTTAGCGCCGTTCTGGGAAATAGTAACGGTTCCGTTAGGATTACGCTTGATATCCCATACGATTGCGTCTGCTGCGTCGCCGCCAAGAGTGTACTCACCGCCTGCGCGGTAGTAGTTTGACTTAGCTTCTGAAGAAATAGCTACGCCGTTAGCTGAATTGAAGATTACATACTGACCGTCTTCAACCTTGTACTTCTCAGCTTCGATTGTAACAACCTTAGCCTTGCTGTCATACTCGCCCATGTCAGGCTTTGTATAGTTAGCTGTAGTTGTTGTATCGAACTTATTGTTTACATCGTACTTAACATTAGATGAAGGAGAAACTAATCCCTCAGGAACCTCAAGTCCGAATAACTGCCATGCGAACTCAGGATAGTCGATAAATACGTTACGGTTACCCTGTACGAGCTCGATGATATCGTTCTGCTCCATTTCCCAAGCGTCAACGGGATCCTCATAGCACCACTGAAGAAGTGTTGCAAGGCTCTCGATAACCTTCTCACCGCCGTTAGCAGAGTCATCAGTATCCATTACAGGAAGCTGCTTTGAAGGAATGGTCTCGAACATGTTAGGCTGCTGCCATGCTGTATATAAGTAGAGGTAAATACGTGCTACGTCGCCCTTAACGTTGTCAAGAGGCTCCCAAACACCGTTTGCCTGGTAACCGGTTACATTGCCGGTCTGCTTAAGATATACCTTGTTGTTTTCACGATTAGGAACGTTACCCATAAGGTCGTTACTACGTGTTGAGTTAACTACTGAATCAGCAGGACGAAGGTGATGAAGATCAGCACCTGCTCCTAACTCGTAGAAACTGCCGTTTGACTTAGGCCATACATGCTCACGGTTGAGCTGGCTTGTAATAGTGCTATTGTCTGTATCGCAGTAGAACAGTGTTGTTCCTGCGTCACCACCCTCTGCATCTGAGTAATCCCAGTATGTAGGAAGGCTTGTATATGTTACAGGATGCTCAAGAGTGTCCTGCATAAGTCTGTGAAGCTTTGTATAAAGGTCTGTACCTGTTAAGCTGCCGATAACCTTGTAGTCATAAGCATCCTTATAGTATGCAGAAGCCTGCTCTGAAAGAACTACATTGTAGTCATCACGAACCTGCTTGTTGTAAGTCTGGTATGTTGTCTTAGCAGGAATAGGAGTAACAGTATTCACTGTTCCTGTAGGCTGAGCTGTGGGAGCTACTGTAGCTGTAGGAGCTGTTGTAGCTGTAGGAACTGCTGTAGCTGTAGGCTCTGCTGTAGGAACTGCTGTAGGTGCTACTGAACCTGTTGAAAGCTTGTAGAGGTAGAGAGGCTGAAGATTAGTTCCGCCGTCCTTATATCCTCTAAAGTCAGAAATACTACCGTTAGCAACGTATGCACTGATATTTCTGCCGTTCTTCTCGTTCTTAATGAACATGGCACCTTCAGTACCATTTGCTTTTATTACATAGTATGAATACTCATCAGCATTCTCAATATTACCAACTACCTTTGCAAAAGGAGTATTGCTATCATTCTGCATTGAAAGATAATGATTCTCATCATCCTGAAGAGTCCAGCCCTTAGCAGTATTGGTAAATGTCCAGATAATAGCTGTATCAGTATTTACAATAGAATCACCGTTAACAGTTACTTCAACAGGAGTCTTTGAACGGCTGTCCTTATTAGGCTGGTTGAAGTCCTTGCGCATTGCATATGCATTGTCGCCAACAAATGAAACAAGGAGATACTTGCCGTCGGTTACTTCAGCGACAGAAGAAACCTTCTTAAATGTATCAGAGTCAACTACAGGAATATCTGTAGGAGCTGCTGTAGGAGCTGTTGTAGCTGTAGGTTCTGCTGTAGGAACTGCTGTAGCTGTAGGCTCTGCTGTAGGAACAACGCCACTTACAAGATAGAATGAATACTTATAAATATTAGCACTCTTATCATTATAGCCATATGTAGTGAAGTTGTTGTTGTAGAATTCAATGTACTGATCCTTGGTTCCGTCGTACTTAGCGCCAACATTTTTAACAAGGAAGCTGTTGTTACCTGCATCAACAAGTGTCCATGTGCTATAGGTATCCTTGTCTGAATCTGCTAAGTAGAGGCTACTGCCGGTCTCACCGCTGGTAAGATACTTACCGGAAGCAGTAACAAACTTATAGCCGTTTTCATCACCTGATACAGTGAATACATCTGTGTTAGATGAAGCATACTTAAGTGTTGTACCGTCAAGCTCTGCCTTGTTATAACCGTCACCGCTCTTAGCAATTGTTAACTTACCGTTAGGATAGTAAATAACAACTGTATCACCTTCATTAAGTGATGTGGTAAGTGTTGCTGCAGCGTCACATGCTGAGTTGTGCTGGTTTTCATCCTGCTGCTGGCCTGAGCCTGTAGGAGAAACTGCGCCACCTGTTACCTTAGGAAGTACATAACCTGTGGTATTAGCTGTATATGAAGTAACCTTAGTATTGCCTGATGTAGGAGTTACGATACCTGAAGGAACTTCAAGACCGAACATAGTCCATGCAAGCTCGGGATAATCGATAAACACATTACGATTGCCCTGTACCTGCTGATTCAGGTCATTACGTGCCATCTCCCATGTATCTACGGGATCCTCATAACACCACTCAAGAAGAGTATTAAGTGATTCGATAACCTTTGTTCCGTTATTTGATGAATCATCTGAATCAAGAGGTGCAGATGAATCGTTAACGAACAGGTTGGGCTGCTTCCAACGGCAGTATACATATAAGAAGATACGAGCTACATCACCCTTAACATTGTCAAGTGGCTCATATAATCCTCCGCCATACCAGCCGGCTGTCTTACCGTTATTGCCAACATTGGTCTTGTATCCGGATACTGAATCACGGACATTACCCATTGTATAGCTACTACGTGTAGAATTGGCCTGGGTATCTGTGGGGCGAAGATGATGAAGGTCTGCACCGGCATTAGTCTGGTAGAAAGCACCGTTTGACTTAGGCCATACATGCTCTCTGTTGAATCCGGTTCCCTCAACGTCTGTATAGAACAGGACTGTTCCGGATTTGCCATCTTCAGCATCTGTCTTATCCCAGTAACTGGTCAAAGATGAATAAGATACCTTGTCTGTCATTGTAGAAGACATAAGAGTATATAACTGATTAAACAGTTCTGTACCCTGTTTGTCCGAAAGCTTATCATATGTGTAATCCCCGGTATAATAAGCTGCTGCCTGGCTGCTCAGACTTGTTGCGACAGTGTCACGATGTCCCCAGTTGTACTGGAGTGAGCCTGAACTGATAGCTGCGCTTGCACTTGTTGCAGGTTTCATACCTGTAAACAGTGAAACAACCATCATCACAACCATAGAAAAAGCTATAAGCTTCTTCGTGAACTTGGTGTTCATAGAGTTACCCTCCCGAATATTTTAGTACTACATTGCCCTCCGTTTTTGTTACAAATATTTGTAACCTTTTGTGTTACTATCCTATCCTTGTTACCAAGGGGCGATGTAGGACTCCATTCTACCACATTTGCCTTAAATTCACAATACCGAAAAATATGAAATTAAAATATTATTCTATGTCCATTTTTCGTGAATTTTAGGCGCATTTTCAGCATTTTACACGTGTCCCCTCACAACCTACACAATTACAGCATCTGCAACGTTTTCATACAGAAGGCGTCATTTTGTAACCTACTCTTGTAACCTCTTTTTGTAACTATGTTTTGTAACCTTTGTGACAAGGTGTCGGTTCTCGTTGCAGAAATATGACAGCGGGGCAAAGGGGACGGTTCT
>X415_White_Rhinoceros__coassemble_277_pt1 | contig 12941 bp, 14 predicted proteins | sample X415_White_Rhinoceros__metabat2_high_PE_001 | metagenome-assembled genome bin X415_White_Rhinoceros | reverse complement strand
TTCCTTAATACCCTCAATATCGCGGTTGTGTGCGGTTATATTAACTGTAACATATACCTTTTTGTCATTAGCATGGGCATATTCGATACCGCTTATCATGTCCTCTTTAGGGAAATTCTTAGCCTTGGCGCGCAATCCGTACATGTCTCCGCCGATATAAACGGCGTCAGCTCCGAAATTGAAGGCAGTTTTTAAAACCTCAAGACTGCCGGCAGGCATAAGTAATTCAGGTTTGTTCATGTTATCTCCTATAAAAACTAAATCCTGTAAGAAACAGCAAGTCCGTCTCCTATCGGCAGAACCACTGTCTGAAGACTGTCACTGTGGGTTATCTCATACAGATAATCTCTCATTCTCATATGTATTGTGCGGTCACGTCTCTCAACCGCAAATTTCGATTCGGCAATTGTGCCCTCGAGCAAAACATTGTCCGTAAGCAGAAGGCTTCCGGGCTTCATGAGCCTCATAATATCCGGCAGCCAGCTCAAATACTGTCCTTTGGCCGCGTCAAGGAATATCATGTCGAATTTGAGGTCGCTTGCCCGCGACTCATCATCCTTCAAATATCTGTTATCCGTGCTTTTGTCTGCAAGCGCCTTCAGGACCTCGCCTGCATCACCCTCAATCAGATTTATTCCGGGAACCTTCGAAAGATTCTTGCGCGCATGCACAAGTCTCATCTCGACCTTCTCTATGGTTGTTATCTCTGCGTCAGAGGGGGCATATTCGTGCATAAATAACGTCGAGAAGCCGACAGCAGTTCCTATCTCTAAGATTGCTTTCGGCTTATCCTTAATCAGACAGAATTTAAGGAACTGCTGTGTATCGTGCCTAATAATGGGCACTTCGTTCTCAAGCGCCCACTTCTCAAGCATCAGCAGTTCCGTGCTCTCATCGCTGTCAAGCGATGCTATATAATCCTGAATGTGTTTATTAATAATCATGGTGTCTGCTCCGTATCCTCGACAGTGATTTCTGCATCAATAGACTGTGAATAGTCTGTAATAACTGCAAGTACCTCGTCGTAGGACATAGATGTGTTAAGTACAAAGGTTCCGGGCATAATCTCATATTCCTTAAGCTTCAGCTTCGCGTAGAAGGAATATCTGTTGGTAATAATCTTCGCATCCTCCAGCTTGCTGGCTATATTCATAGAGCTCTCGCCCTTCATGATGGTGACTTTAACATCGTGTCCGGGAGCGGCCTCAACAGAGACGTCTCCGAACAGCTGATAAGCGAAATCATAGCTGTAGGTTCCTGCTTCCTTGATTCCGTAAGCAACAACCGCATAGAAAATAACTGCAATACCGACGGTCAGAACTCCGACCGCAAGATTGAGAAGAACACGAATGGCCTTTGATGACCCGGTCCTATGTTTACTCATTTTGTGCTCCTTTGATTACACTTCCATAATTACCGGCAGAATAACCGGACTTCTTCTCATGCGCTTCCACAGATAGTCGCCGAGATCATCCTTAATACGGGCCTTCATCTTGCTCCAGTCCGTAATATGTCTGAACATGCAGTCCTCAAGAGTTTCACTTACTACAAGGTTAAGCTCCTCGATAAGCTCCTCTGACTCACGCATGTATACGAAACCACGTGAAATAATGTCGGGTCCTGAAACAACCTCTCCGGACTCCTTCTCGATGGCCATGACAACCATGATAAGGCCGTTCTCCGAAAGCATCTGTCTGTCGCGAAGAACAACATTGCCGACATCGCCGACACCTAAACCGTCAACCATAAGTCCGCCGACATGAACATGTCCGGTAACCTCGGCGTGCTCCGATGACAGTGTGAGGACATCGCCCGAATTGAGAATGAACGCATTCTCCTTATCAATACCCATTGTGACCGCAACATCGCGTCCTGCAACGAGATGTCTGTACTCGCCGTGAACAGGGATTGCGTACTTAGGCTTTGTAAGTGAATATATAAGCTTAATCTCTTCCTGGCAGGCATGTCCCGAAACATGCGCATCCTGGTAAATAACCCTTGCGCCCTTCATCGAGAGCTCATTGATGATCTTAGAGATATTCTTCTCGTTGCCGGGAATAGGTGACGAGCTGAATATTACTACATCGCCCGGAAGAATGGTGACCTTCTTGTGGATATTTGACGCAATCCTTGAAAGTGCTGCCATTGCCTCGCCCTGGCTGCCGGTAGTAATAAGAACCAGCTTGTTCTCAGGATAATTCTTCATGGTCTCTATAGGGATCATGGTGTTATCCTTAACAGTTATATAACCGAGTTCGATAGCGGTCGAAATCACATTGACCATGCTTCGTCCCTCGATAACAACCTTTCGGTCATACTTCTCCGCAGAATTGATAATCTGCTGAACTCTGTCGACATTTGACGAGAAGGTCGCAACAATAATTCTGTTCTGGGTATTCTCTGAGAAAATCTGATCAAAGGTCTTACCTACAGTTCTCTCAGACATAGTGAAGCCGGGTCTTATTGCATTGGTCGAGTCGCACATAAGCGCAAGCACGCCCTTCTTGCCAAACTCGGCAAAACGTCCGAGATCAATAGTCTCACCGTATACAGGTGTGTAGTCAACCTTGAAATCGCCGGTGTGGATAATAGTTCCTGCAGGCGAATGAATTGCAAGTGCGCAGGCATCTGCAATTGAATGATTGGTTCTGATGAACTCTATTCTGAAATCGCCCAGATTAATATTCTGTCCGTAAACAACAGTCTTCAACTTGGCCTTCTTGGGAATCGGATGTTCCTTAATCTTATTCTCAATAAGCGCGATAGTAAGCCTTGTCGCGTACACATTCACGGGAATCTCGTTCAGAACATAGGGAAGCGCTCCGATATGATCCTCGTGTCCGTGGGTAATAACAAATCCCTTGACCTTATCAATGTTCTCCTTAAGGTATGTGACATCAGGCACAACAAGGTCAACGCCTAGCATCTCGTCCTCAGGGAATGCAAGACCGCAGTCAACAACAATAATTGAATCACCGTACTCAAACGCGGTGATATTCATACCTATCTGTTCCAGTCCGCCAAGGGGTATGACCTTAACGGAAGGCGCTGTAATAACAGCCTCTTCTGAAATATTCTTTTTCTTACTCATAGTCTTCTTTTCAGTCTTCGGGGAGCAGCTCGACCTCGCCGTCTAAAAGCTCTTCAAGCAGACCTGCTACGGCGTTAATCTCCTTCTCATCCTCTACGAACTCGTAGGTGAGTTCCTTATCGCCGGGCTTTGAAGTCTCCTTCATGATATAAGCCATCTCCTCATCGCCATCTTCACTTTCTGATACCAGAAGGTAGCTGGTTCCGTTGAGTTTGGCTTCCTCTATAACGAAAAACTCAATCTTCTCTCCGTCGTCACTTGTAAATATAATTTTATTGTTATCCATATTAATGTCCCTTCAATAATGTGGCTGTTCCTGACTTATTCCTTGTGGTTAGCCAGATAATCAAGATAGTTCTGCAGAATAATCGAAGCAGCAAGCTTATCAACTACTTTGGCCTTATCCTCATAACCAAGTTCAGCTTCGTCAAGAACTCTGTGGGCCTCAACCGTGGTAAGGCGCTCGTCCCACATAATAACCTCGATACCGGTCCTTCGCTCAATGTTCTCAGCAAACTCACGGCATGCAGCTGCTCTCTCGCCCTCTTCACCGTTCAAAAGCTTAGGCAGCCCAACAACAATTTTATTCCCGCAGTACTGTAAAATAAGCTCCTCAATCCTGGCGTAGGTCTGACGGATCTTATTCTCATGCTTGCGTCTGATGGTCTCTATCGGCTGAGCCGTAAGGAGCAGTTCATCGCTTATTGCAACTCCGCAGGTCATTGCTCCATAGTCCAAACCCATTACTCGCATACACACCTCTTAAGCATCAAAATGATTATGTATATAGTCCTTCAAAAGCTCCTCGACAATCTCATCGCGCTCGACACGCATAATCTGAGATCTCGCGCCGTTATGGCTTGTGATATATGTAGGATCACCGGACATAATATATCCTACAATCTGACTTACCGGATTATAGCCCTTCTCGGTAAGTGCAACGTAAACGCTGTCAATAGTATCCTTAACTATAGAATTAGCGCCACCCGGAACCGGGAAATACTGGGTATTAGAATTGTCCATATACAAATCCTCCGTGTAAAGTTATTGCATTTAACAATCACCTGTATTCGAGGTAATCAACTAATTATAGCGTGAAAAAAACGAATTTGCAACTATTTATCAGTAATTATTCCCCCGCCAAGCACAACATCATCAGCGTACAGAACAAGGCTCTGACCGCTTGTTACGGCTCTTACGGGCTCATCGAACTTCACTGTAAGCTCGTCACCGTTAACGGTAAATACTGCCGGCTGCGGCGTATGCGCATACCTTATTTTAGCCTCACATCTCACTTCTGTTCCGTCCGCGGGTCTGTCAATGCTGCAGAAATTAATATTGCGCGCCTTAACCGTATCGGTGTACAGCTCCTCATCGCTGCACAGGTATACATCATTGTTCTCAACATTCTTGCCACACACATATAACGATGCAGGAAGCGCAAGACCAAGACCTCGTCTCTGACCAATTGTGTAATGAAGCTGTCCCTTATTCTGTCCGAGCACCCTTCCGCTCGACTTCTCTATAAAATGACCTGTTCCGTAGCTCTTCCCTGTCCGCTCCTCAATAAAGGCCGCGTAATCCTTATCGGGAATAAAGCATATATCCTGACTGTCCGCCTTCTCCGACACAGGGATGCCGTGCGACTTGGCATACTCGCGTATCTCATCCTTTGTATATTCACCTAAAGGGAATATAATCCTGCTCATCTGCTCCTGCGTAAGATTATAGAGCATGTAGCTCTGGTCCTTCTTAAGGTCCTTCGCCTTCTTAAGGAGGTATTTATCGGTCTCCTTATCATATTCAATAATCGCGTAATGTCCTGTCGCATACAGAGCAGACTCATCCTTAGGGAACATGGTTCCGAACTTGATACATCTGTTGCAGGTAACACAGGGATTGGGAGTTCTTCCCGCCTCATATTCAGCTATGAATTCACCTATAATCTTATCAGCGAACTCATCTCTCAGATCTAACGTCTTATGAGGAATACCAAGCTCCTCACATACTCTTTGGGCATCTCTTACATACAGCGGCTTTTGCTCGCCCTCAGGGCATATGTTCATCATGGTAACACCTATGACATTGTACCCAAGCTCCTTAAGTAACAGCGCTGAAGCTGCGGAATCGACTCCGCCGCTCATGGCTACATATACATTTCTCATTCGGTTTATGACCTCTCATGCATTCGTTAACACAAACTTTGTACACTTAACACAGTTCAGCCGCAAGATACCCCTCCGGCATAGTGTAAAGTAATTTTACTTTACAGATTTTGTTAATGAGCTCCTCGCCTGCGTCTTCTGCTCTTACGGCCACATCCGTATATCTTGCCGTAAGGCCGACAAGATATTGCTCTTTGCCTATAGCAATCTTACGCTCAAACAGGACCTCATCCGTTTCGCCCGCAAACCCTTCAAAATAGGCCTTGTGATTGGCATCATCAATAGCCTGGAGCACCTCGCTCCTTACATGCTTCTGTCTGTCCGTGAGCTGCCCGGGCATCTTATCTGCCACGGTTCCGCGTCTTCTTGAGTACTTGAAAATATGCATTTTAGCGAAATTAACCTTGCGAAGGAACTCCACCGACTCCTCAAATTCTTCATCTGTCTCCCCGGGGAAGCCGACAATCACATCCGTATTTATTGACGGACGGTCAAATACATCTCGGAGAATATTTACCTTCTCCATGAATTCTACAGTTGTGTAATGCCTGTTCATGCGCTTAAGTACGCTGTCCGAACCGCTCTGAAGGGACAAATGGAAGTAAGGACAGAACTTCGGAATTGCTGCAAGCGCCTCTGCGAATTCCCGGGTAATAATTCTGGGCTCCAAAGACCCGAGTCTTATTCTCTCAAGGCCCTCAATCTCTGCCACTGCTTTTATCAGTGAGAGCAGCGCCTCACTTTTAAAGGTCTCAAGCTGCTTCTCATAATTATCAAGCCCGTATGAGGAAATATGTATTCCCGTAAGAACCACTTCCTTAAAGCCTCTGCTTACGAGCCCCGTAACCTCGCTTACCACACTGTCTATACTTCTCGATCTGATTCTGCCGCGTGCGAAAGGTATTATACAGTATGAGCAGAACTGATTGCAGCCATCCTGTACCTTTATGAAGGCTCTGGTTCTGTCTTCGCAGTCCGTAATCTGCATTGTCTCGTAATTATGCTCATTAGACATATCCGTAAGGGTCATGCAGCTTCTGCGGTCTTCAAGATATGTATTCACGGTATCGGCTACCTCTGCCTTGTGACTGTTGCCCACAACTATATCTGCGTCACCGCTTTCGATTACTGCCTCTGCACCTATCTGAGCGTAGCAGCCGGTCGCGACAATAATAAGTTCAGGATTTTGCTGTCTTACCCTGTGAAGCATCTGCCTGGACTTACGGTCAGCTATATTTGTAACAGAACAGGTATTGACCACATAAATATCAGCATTCTCGGCTTCTTCAACCTCAACACTTCCCGCGTCGAGGAACTGCTTTCTGATGGCATCGGTCTCGTAGGAGTTGACCTTACAGCCGAGTGTCAGAAATGCTACTTTTTTGTCCTTCAAAAGTTGCTTGTCAGAATAATTCACAAATACGCTCCTGTCTCTTTGTGCATGTTGCACAAATTAGTCTGATAAAATTCAAAAAAACTTCTGCTTTTTATGTGCTTAACAAAAATTGCCTATAATAAGTTTATGAACTCTGCATATTGACTATTTCTTCACAAAATGTATAATAGTGTACGTAAAGATAATTAATGTTTAGATAATCATAAAGGAGAAGGCAAAATGAAAACAGTTAAAATCAGTCTTAATTCAATCGATGCAGTGAAGTCTTTTGTTAACACAGTTACCAAGTATGAATCAGATTTCGACCTTGTATCAGGCCGTTACGTTATCGATGCCAAGTCAATCATGGGTATTTTCTCACTTGATCTTTCAAAGCCCATCGATCTCAATATTCATGCTGAGGACGACGTAGACGCTATCCTTGCAACACTTAAGCCCTACATCATCTGATGTGGCAGCAAGCTTAGTTAAGCACAACTTAACGGGTCACGGATTAACCGTGACCCGTTTTTTGTATCAACCGATATTAATAATCTCAACTGTTCTTATAGCCTCTTCAACGAGCGGCTCAATTGTTCCCTCAAGCTTCTTCTCACTTCTCTCGATAACATTGAGCAGAGGCTTTGTAACAGGATGCTTGGCAACGAATATCGTGCAGCAGTCCTCGTAGGGCTCAATTGAAGTCTCATAGGTATTAATCTTGAGTGCTATATCTACGATGTCCTGCTTGTCAAAAGCGATAAGCGGACGGTATACCGGCAGCTCACATACAGCATTGGTAGCTGCAAGGCTCTGCATGGTCTGGCTTGCAACCTGTCCGATGCTCTCGCCGGTAACAAGACCTAACGACTTGCACTCCTTAGCGAAATGCTCAGCAATTCTCATCATGTATCTGCGCATGATAATTGTAAGCTCTTCGCGAGGGCATTTATCAATAATAGCCAGCTGAACATCAGTGAAATTGACAACATGAAGTCTAATTGGACCGGTGTAAACACTGATAAGCTTAGCTAAGTCAACTACCTTCTGCTTAGCGCGCTCGCTTGTGTAAGGCGGTGCATGGAAATAAGTAGCGTCGATTGTTACGCCACGCTTCGCTACCATGTAGCCTGCAACAGGACTGTCAATTCCGCCTGAAAGCAGAAGCATTGCCCTTCCGTTAGCGCCTACGGGCATTCCGCCGGGTCCGGGAATAATCTCGGTAAACACATACGCATTTGTACGGATTTCAACATGTACGGTAATCTCAGGATTATGTACGTCAACCTTAAGCTCAGGGAATCTGTCAAGCAGATATCCGCCCATCTCTGAACAGATTTCGGGAGTATGAATCGGATAGCTCTTATCTGAGCGGCGCGCCTCAACCTTGAAGGTCTTATTGCGGTCAGGATAAACTGCCTCGACAAAATCACCGACCTTCTGTGTCAGGTTATCCCATGAAGCATCCTCAATAACGCCTGCGGGGCAGATGGCCCAAACACCGAATACGGTCTTAATCTGCTTAACAGCCTCATCAAAATCATATTCTTCAGGACAGGCAACAAAGATTCTGCCCTGCTCGCGCTTGCATACGAAGCCTTCCGCAACGCTCTTAAGCTTTGTGCGCACCTTATCGCAGAGCGCATCCTCAAAAACATATCTGTTCTGTCCCTTAATGCCGATTTCGGCATACTTAATCAAAAAAGCTCTGTATAACATGAATATCTCCTATCTTCTCTGAAATCTGTTGTACATCGGTACAAGAATCTTTAACTGCTCTATGGCGTAATCCACCTCTTCCACGGTCGTGTTGACCGAGAAGCTGAATCTTAAGGTCGAGTCTAAAAGCTTCTGATCAACTCCTATAGCCTTCAGTGTGCCGCTGATTCCGGGATGGTTTGACGAGCAGGCCGAACCCGAGCTCACATAGACGCCTCTCTCCTCCAGCGCGTGCAGAAGTACTTCCGCCTTGATACCGTCAAAGCTGATACTTACGACATGCGGAGCCGTAGTCTGTACTGCCTCTGATACTGTCTCATATTTATCAAGAGGAACTGCATTGACATGAGTTCCGGGTACCTCGCTGATTCTCTCAATCATATGTGCCTTAAGCTCATACAGATGCGCGCGTTTGCTTTCGTGGTCAGTGTATATTTCTTTGACAGCCTGACCAAGACCTGCGATTGCAGGAACATTCTCTGTTCCGCTTCTTCTGTCCTTCTGTTGTCCGCCGCCGAATATAATCGGGCGTACCTTGACCTTGTCCGCAATGTAGATAAAGCCGCTTCCCTTAGGGCCGTGAATCTTGTGTCCGCTGACACTTAAGATATCAATGCCTTCCTTCGCGGGATTAATTTTATATTTACCATAAGCCTGAATTGCATCGGCGTGGAAAATAATATCCTTTTTGCGCGCCTTAACAGCCTTGGATATTCCTGCAATATCCTCGATCGCACCTACTTCGTTATTGACATACATGACAGAGACCATAATCGTATCATCGGTAATCATGTTCACAAGTTCTTCGACCTTGATATGTCCCATCTCATCAACAGGCGCGAAATCGATTTTAAATCCGAAATCCTCAAGACTTAAAAGCGGATTGTAGACTGAAGCGTGCTCAAAGCCCGATGCAATAATATGGTTGCCGGCTCTCTTATGAGCCAGTGCCGTGCCTATGAGCGCCATGTTATTGGATTCGGTGCCGCCCGAGGTGAACACTATCTCCTTCGGCTGACATTTGTGTGAATCGGCAATAATCTGCGCGGATTCACGGATGTATTTCTCCGCGTCAAAGCCCTTATTGTGCTTAGAAGAAGGATTGCCGTAGTCTTCGCTTAAGACCTTCTTCATGATCTCGACTACGCCCTCGCTTGCTCTGGTAGTCGCTGCATTATCAAGATATGCTTCCATAATTTCTTCCAATCAATTAATCAAGTTCAAACATAATTGCGGCGAGCGCTGCCATTCCCGCAGTCTCAGTCCTTAAGATTCTCTTGCCAAGAGATATGGGGCTAAAACCCGCCTCCATGGCCTGTGCCACTTCGCTCTCCTCGAAGCCGCCCTCAGGTCCGATCATTATCGATGCGGCATTTCTGCCCTTAAGAGACCTTATAAGCTCTCTTGAATGCTCCATGCCAAGCTCTGAGTTATCAGCATTCTCGTAGGGAATCATGTTGACATCAAAATCCTGCGCATACTTAAGCACTTCCTTAAAGCTCATAACGGGATGAACCTTCGGAATAATTCCGCGGCCTGACTGCTTGGCTGCCGCTTCCGCTATCGCCTGCCAGCGTTCGAGCTTCTTCGCTTCCTTCTTGTCATCGTCAAGCTTAACAATGACTCGCTTGGTCATAACGGGCACAATTTCGTATACGCCGAGTTCTACAGCCTTTTGGATAATCATCTCCATCTTATCCTTCTTGGGCATGCCCTGAAGCAGATAAAGCTTTGTAGGAAGCTCAGCCTTCGTATCTCCGCTGGAAATAATCTCCGCATTAACTAATCCGCCGTCAAAATCCGCTATTCTGCAGAAGTGGTCGGTGCCTTCCTTATCGCAGATGATAAGCTCCTCGCCCACCTTCATTCTGAGAACGTTTTTGATATGATTCACGTCTTCACCGGTAAGAGTAATTCGCCCTTCACCGATATTCGACTTATCCGTATAAAAATGATACATGCTTTCTCCAAATGTCCTGATTTATTCAGGCTTTCTCGCTACGATGCTTACCCAGTCCTTCATGTGAGTAATCTCAACAATCTCAAAACCGTTAGCCAAAACTGCTTCCTTAACTGCCTCTTCAGCCGTATTGATGATTCCGGAGCTTATGAAGAGCGCGCCGGGCTTCATGAATTCACCTGCCACACTGCTTAAGGGGATAATGATGTCTGCGAGTATATTGGCAACTACGACATCATAGGTATTAAGTCCTACAAGCTCTCTAAGTTCACCGTCATCAATTACATTGCCCGTGGTGAAACAAATCTGGTCATCCAGAAGTTCAATTGTATCCTTAGCTGCATAGAAGGCTGTCAGATCATTCACGTCAGCGTTCTCAACGCTTGTTCTTGTAGCGTTGTCATCCACATCGATACCCACAGCGCCGTATGCACCGAGCTTCATGCCGATTATAGACAGGATTCCGCTTCCGCAGCCCACATCTAAAAGTCTGTCGCCCTTCTTTAAATATTTCTTAAGATTGCCTATACAGAGCTTGGTAGTCTCATGTGCGCCTGTTCCGAAGGCTGTGCCGGGGTCGATCTCTATAACAAGGTCATCCTCTCTTACATCGGTAAGTTCCTCCCATGTAGGCTTGATAACGATGGTATCATCTACCCTGAAGGGCTTGAAGAACTGCTTCCAGTTGTTTATCCAGTCCTTATCCTCTGTCTCTGAAACAGTAAGCTTCATTGTGCCGAAATTGCACAGCTCTGAATACTGCGCAACCTCGTTGTCCAGTCTTATTTTGAGGTCCTCTATATCAGTATCGCAGTCCACGTAGAAATTGATTTTAGCTGTGCCGTCGTCAGGAGGGAGCTCAGGAAGAATGTCAATAAACATGCTCTTCTTCTCTTCCTCGGTAAGCGGTACATTATCCTCGATTTCAAAGCCCTCAAGTCCTAAATCAATGGAGATTGCTCCGAGATAGTCAAGAGCCTCTGTCGTGGTCTCAAGTGTAAGTTTAGTCCATTTCATCGCCGTCTTCTCCGTTATCAATGGTATATAAAATGCTCTTGTATTCAGGTGAACCGAGCAGGTAGTCCTCATTGGCAGTAAGCTCAATGCCCTCCTCGCTGACCTTTGTAACGGTGTATTCACCTGCACCGCCTGCTACGCTGTTATTCTTAACATCCTTCTCGTACAGAGCCTTCTCAGCAACGTACATATTAAGCTTAGAAAGATCCTCATTCTTGTCGAGTACTACTTCTATGCAGGTTCTTACTGCGCCGTCCTCGAATTCTCTCTGTCCGATTGTGAGACCCTTAATCTCGTCTACACCCTTGTGATTCTCACAGTATGCCTCTGCGAGGTAATCTTCGAAATATTTACCCGAATAAGCATAGGGACTCTCATAGTTGAGACCGTCTACGCTGCTGAAATTGTATCCGTAGAAATCTCTGATAAGAACCCAGAAATCCTCGTAGGTAAGCGGATTCTCATTGAGATCGTGCTCTGCACCCGTAAGGTCTGTCATGATATTGGTAGATGAAACGTACTTCTTGGCATAGCCACCCCACAGACGCATTGCATACAGTATCTGGAGACTCTCGTCCGCCTGAATATGTGAATATGTAAGCTTTGTCGAGAGATATGTCTGAACATAAGCATCCAGTGGATACTGTTCATTGACATACTTGACAATGTCCTTCGTCATAAGAATTCCGGCATCGTCAAAGCTGTCCCAGACTTCCTTCCACTCTGCCTCGTCTACACCTTCGGGAGTACTGCCGTCAGAATTAATGTCTACATGAGCGTATTTGTCTCCAAGCTCCCTGGTCTCTTCCGAAATCTGTGTGTAGAATTCATCCATTCCTAAAAGCTTCATCTGACCGAGCGTTGAAGGAGTCTCGTACTCGGGATTAGCCAGAATCTTCGCTGTAAAAAGCACATCCTCTGCAGTTACGGGAGTGCCGTCTGCGAACTTAATGCCCTCTTTGAGAACTATGCGGTAGGCGTTCCATTCCGCTGTGTCTGTAGTCTGCTCCACAGGGATCTGTTCAATCATATAAGCAAGACAGGGAGCATTGATTCCTCCGACCGCCTTGCCCTTAGCATCCACATCGAAGAGCTTAAGCTGTGTCTTGTCTACAATTACAAGGTCACCCTCACTTGTAGCATAGAACGGATTGAATACATATTCAGTACCGCTTATCGTATCATTAAGAAGTTCCCTGTCCGCACTTCTTGCAGCTGTTCGCGAATCATATCTGTCCTCGGGAACATCCACAATCGGAGTAGGTGTAATCTCAGGTGTCACTTCTTTATTGTTTGTCTCTGACTGAGAAGGGATTCCTGAAGGTCCTGTAACTACAGGCTTTGAATCAGTACATCCGCTAAGCATTGCCACTGTTAAGAGGCATGTAACAGCTATAAAAATTCTCTTGTTTTTTCTTCTATCCATCAATTGAGCCTTCCTTTCCACAATATTATAGAATACCACAGAAATCAGCCTCTGTCAAAGTTTTGGCGGGACATACAAATTAGGGACGTACAAATTAGGGACGTAGTCAAACTGCACGCGAATTCACGTGCAATTTGACTACGTCCCTAATTTGTATGTCCTAAACCTAATTTATTACTTAATAACCC
>X415_White_Rhinoceros__coassemble_265_pt1 | contig 13284 bp, 11 predicted proteins | sample X415_White_Rhinoceros__metabat2_high_PE_001 | metagenome-assembled genome bin X415_White_Rhinoceros | reverse complement strand
GCATCGGTCATCGCACCATATATCCGTTTTTCTCGATTTTCTTTGCTGCGATTCTCTACATTATTGCGGCATTGATTATAGAATGGGTATTTACCATCATTAAAAAGTATGTGAACAAAGAAAGAGAGGAATAATTATATGGAGAGAGAGAAGATTTTTGCAGCTGTGGATCACACATTACTTGCTCAGACTGCTACATGGGACGAGATCAAGGTTATCTGCGATGATGCAATCAAGTATCAGACCGCATCAGTCTGCATTCCCCCTTCGTACGTTAAGCAGGCTAAGGATTATGTGAACGGCAAGATGGCAATCTGTACCGTTATCGGTTTCCCTAACGGCTATAACACAACCGCAGTCAAGGAGTTCGAGACTAAGGACGCTATCGCTAACGGCGCCGACGAAATCGATATGGTTATCAATATCGGCTGGGCTAAGGACAAGAAGTTCGACGCTATCGAGAACGAGATCAGAACCCTCAAGAAGGCTTGCGGAAGCAAGATTCTCAAGGTCATCATCGAGACCTGCCTTCTTACTGATGAGGAGAAGATTGAGATGTGCAAGCGCGTTACCGCAGCAGGTGCAGACTTCATTAAGACTTCAACAGGCTTCTCAAAGGCAGGAGCTACCTTTGAGGATATCGAGCTGTTCTCAAAGAACATCGGCGCAGGCGTTAAGATGAAGGCAGCAGGCGGAATCTCATCCTTTGATGACGCTGAGAAGTTTATCGGGCTCGGCGCTTCAAGACTTGGAACCTCAAGACTTGTTAAAATTGCCAAGGCAGAGACAAACGTTACAGGTTATTGATTTTATAGTGTGTATTTATAGGAGAAGATATGGAAGATTACAAAGAAAACTATGATTTACCCGCTAAAACACCCGGAACAGGACTTGCAGCAATAGGCGAGACAGCGCCCGCAACAGAGCGCATCGATGACCTCACCTGCCGCAAGCTTATCCGCAAGGCCATGGAGATGCAGCAGAAGGCCTACACACCCTACTCTAATTTCAAGGTAGGAGCAGCCCTTCTTGCCAAGAACGGAACCATATACGGCGGATGCAATATTGAGAATGCGGCATACACTCCCACCAACTGCGCTGAGCGCACGGCTTTCTTCAAGGCTGTCAGCGAGGGCGAGCGTGATTTCGCGGCAATCTCCATCGTCGGGGGACCTAACGGTGAGATAAAAGACTTCTGTGCACCCTGCGGTGTATGCCGTCAGGTCATGATGGAATTCTGTAACCCTAAAAAATTTTTTATCATCCTTGCCAGAAGCGAGGCTGACTACTGGGTATATACTCTCGAGGAGCTTCTTCCGATGGGCTTTGGCCCGTTAGACCTTGAGAAATAAGGCTTCACGGTAACTATTGCCGAGTGGTTACAAAATGAAAATCATGTACTTGTATTCCCATTTGGCAACTGTTATAATTAATTTTTGTAAGGTCGAATCTTAAGGGGGAATCTGTTTAGGACCGACCTTCAAACAAATTTTTAGGAGGACATTAGGTAATGAAAAAAGTTTTAGCACTCGTTCTTGCTATGTGCTTAGTATTCTCACTTTGCGCATGCAACAAGACAGAAGAGAAGAAAGCTGATTCTTCAGCTAAGAGCTACACAAACGGTAATGACGTTGCTGATGAGATGACATCAAGCGATGGTAAGTATCAGGTTGCTCTTGTAACAGACGTTGGACAGTTAAAGGATGGCTCTTTCAATGAGGGTACATGGAACGGCGTTAAGCTCTATGCAGCTAACAACGGCAAGAGCTATAAGTACTATCAGCCCGCTAACGGCTCAGACGCTACAGATGATGACCGTTACAACGCTATGGCAGCAGCTTGCGAAGCAGGTGCTGACCTTGTAGTTGCTCCCGGATTCCTTCAGGCTACCGCTCTTGAGAAGGCAGCTAAGGCATATCCCGAGACAAAGTTCCTCTTCATCGATGGATGGAGCCTTGGACTTGACAACGTAGCAGCAGTTGCATACCAGGAGGAGCAGTGTGGTTACTTCGCAGGTTATGCAGTTGTTAAGGATGGCTACGAGCATCTCGGATTCTGCGGTGGCGGCGGCGGAACAAACCCTGCTTGCTGTCGTTATGGCTACGGCTTCGTTCAGGGCGCTAACGCAGCAGCTGCTGAAATGGGCAAGAACGTAGACATCAACTACACATGGTTATATGGATCAAGCTACTCACCTTCAGCAGAGCTCCAGACTCTTGCTAATGGTTGGTATGCTAACGGAACAGAAGTTATCTTCGCTTGCGGTGGTACACTTTGCCAGTCAGTTTTCGCAGCAGCTTCAGCTAACGATGCTTACGTAGTAGGCGTTGACGTTGACCAGTCAGGCGATTCTGAGACAGTTATCACTTCAGCTATGAAGGAACTTGCTAACTCTGTAATGCAGATGGCTGAGAAGCTTTATGCAAATCAGTGGAGCGAGATCGGTGGAACATGCCAGACCCTCGGCGCAGCTCAGGGCGACACAGGCCTTCCTACCGCAGCAGCTTCTTGGAAGTTCAAGACCTTCACAGTTGACGAGTACAACAAGATGTTTGAAGGCGTTAAGAGCGGCGCAATCAAGGTTGATGCTGACTACGAGGCTAACTTCGGACAGAACTACTCTAACATTGCTGTTAATGTAGTTGAATAATTTGAAACTGTTAAAAGAGCGTTGCGCAGGCAACGCTCTTTTTTTGTGCATAAACGATGCTCGGGGAGAGTCCTTTTTATTGCTTTTTTAACTGTGAAATTATATAATATTTATTAACTAATTTGTGAAGCAGGCGGGGTGCCAAGCTTTATGAAATGTGAAAGGGGGAGGCATAATGGCGAATAATTCCGACTATGTTATCGAGATGCTCCATATTACCAAGGAGTTCCCCGGCATTAAGGCCAACGATGACATAACGCTTCAGTTAAAGCGCGGAGAAATTCACGCCCTTCTGGGCGAGAACGGAGCCGGCAAGTCTACACTTATGAGTGTATTGTTCGGTCTCTATCAGCCTGAACAGGGCATTATTAAAAAAGACGGTGTTGAGGTTAAGATTAATAACCCCAATGACGCAACAGCACTTCATATCGGTATGGTTCATCAGCATTTCCAGCTGGTTGACGTATTCACCGTTCTGGACAACATCATCCTCGGTGCAGAGGATACCAAGTGCGGATTCCTTCAGAAGAAGCAGGCAAGAGAGAAGGTTAAGCAGCTTTCTGAGAAATACGGACTTTATGTAGACCTTGATGCCAAGGTCGAGGATATCACGGTAGGTATGCAGCAGCGTACTGAGATTCTTAAGATGCTCTACCGCGATAACGAGATTCTTATCTTTGATGAGCCTACAGCGGTTCTTACTCCTCAGGAGATTGAGGAGCTCATGAAGATCATGAAGAACCTCGCCAAGGAAGGCAAGTCACTGCTCTTTATTTCCCATAAGCTCAACGAAATCATGGAGGTTGCGGACCGCGTAACCGTTCTTCGTAAGGGCAAGTATGTTGATACAGTTAACACTGCTGATACCAACAAGCAGGAGCTGTCCAACATGATGGTAGGCCGTCCCGTACAGCTTGAGGTTGTTAAGGACGAGGCTAAGCCTACGGACGTCGTTCTTGATATTAAGAACATGAGCGTGTTCTCACAGATTCACAGGAAGAACGTTGTCAACAATGTATCCATGCAGGTACGCAAGGGTGAGATCGTCTGCATCGCAGGTATCGACGGCAACGGTCAGACTGAGTTCATTCACGGACTTACGGGACTTCTTCCCACAATGCCCGGAACTCAGATTACTCTGTGCGGCAAGGATATTTCCAAGGCAAGCATCGCAGGCAGAAGCGAGAATCTGTCACATATTCCTGAGGACAGACATAAGCACGGCCTGGTTCTTGATTTCACACTTGAGAACAACATGGTTCTTCAGCGCTTCGAGGACAAGCAGTTCCAGAATCACGGCTTCATAAGATTTGATGAGATCAGAGATTATTCTGAGAAGCTTATTGAACAGTATGATGTCCGCAGCGGACAGGGACCTGTTACCATCGCACGAAGCATGTCCGGCGGTAATCAGCAGAAGGCAATCATCGCGCGTGAGCTTGACCGCGAGAAGCCTCTTGTTATTGCAGTACAGCCCACACGTGGACTTGATGTCGGAGCTATCGAGTATATTCATTCACAGCTTGTTCATCAGAGAGATGAGGGTAAGGCAGTTCTTCTGGTATCCCTCGAGCTCGATGAGGTTATGAGTCTGTCAGACAGAATTCTTGTTATGTATGAGGGCGAGATCGTCGGTGAGTTCAATCCTAAGGAGATCACCGTTCAGGAGCTCGGTATGTACATGGCAGGTGCCAAGAGACAGGATAGAAAGGAGGCCGAGGCATGAAAGAGTTCTTCAAAAAGTTCTATGCCAAGGACGGTACAAAGAACGTCCTCTCCTCACTGATTTCTATTCTTATCGGTCTGGTTGTCGGTGCAGTAGTAGTTCTTATCGTCGGTCTGTGCAAGGAGAGTATTTCCTTAAAGGGTGCATGGGACGGCGTTAAGCTGATATTCGTAGGTATTTTCAACAAGAACGGACGTGATGCGGCAGGCGAGCTTATGTGGGGCTTCAACCCTCAGAACGTCGGTAACATGTTCTTCAGAGCAACTCCTCTTATCATGACAGGTCTGAGCGTTGCAGTTGCTTTCAAGACAGGTCTGTTCAACATCGGTGCTTCCGGACAGTATCTGATCGGAACACTTACAAGCCTTGTTATTGCTCTTTCAATTCCCGTAGAGAGCAAGTTCATGGCAGTTATCGTCTGGATTCTCGCTTTCGTGGGCGCTATGCTCGCAGGCGCAATCTGGGGTGCTATTCCCGGACTTGTTAAGGCCTTCTTCAATATAAACGAGGTTATCGCCTGCATCATGACAAACTGGATTGCAGCATACCTCGTAACATGGTTCTTCGACGGAAGCAAGTTCCGCAACGAAGAGGAATTCGGTAAGTTAGGTTACGTATATAAGACCAGCCACAACGGTGTTGCTACAACCAAGATGGGTCTTGGCAAAATATTCGAAGGTTCACAGATCAATGCAGGTATCGTTATTGCGATTCTCTTCGCAGTAGCTATGTACATCATGATCAACAAGACAACCCTCGGCTATCAGCTGAAGGCCTGCGGCGCTAACAGACATGCCGCAAGATACGCAGGTATCAAGGATAAGCGCAATATCGTGCTTTCAATGGCTATTTCGGGTGCTCTTGCTTCAGCAGGTGCAGCACTGTATTTCTTAGGCGGCAACGCAGAGTTCGCATGGGAGACCTATCAGGCACTTCCTGCAGAGGGCTTCAACGGTATCCCCGTTGCGCTGCTTGCACTTAACAATCCTATCGGAGTTATCTTCGGCGGACTGTTCCTCGCTATGCTTAACGTAGTAGGTATGCAGCTCTCATATCAGACCGCATACAATGAGTACATCACAGACGTTATCATCGCAGTTATCGTTTACATGTCAGCATTCTCACTTGTAATCAAGATGTGGCTCAACGGCCGCAAGAAAAAGAAGAAGGCTGAAGTAACCGAGACCAAGGCTACGGAGGTCAAACCTGTGGAGGCCAAAACGGAACCGATTGTCGAACCGGTTCAGGAGAATAAAGGGGAGGTGAATGCATAATGGTTACACTTATTCAGCAGACCCTTATTTACATGGTTCCCCTTATGATAGTTGCACTCGCCGGCGTTTTCGCTGAGCGAAGCGGTATCATCAACCTGGCTCTTGAAGGTATCATGATCTTCGGTGCATTCACCGGCGTACTGTTCGTATATCTTGTACAGAACGCAGGCTGGTTCGATCAGGCCAAGGCAGACGGCAACTGGGTTGCACTCCAGGGCTTCGGCATTCTTGCAATGCTTGTTGCAGGTATTCTGGGCGCAATCTTCTCACTGTTACTTGCTTTCGCAGCAATCAACTTAAAGGCAGATCAGACCATCGGCGGTACAGCTCTTAACATGCTGGCTCCCGCACTTGTTCTCTTCCTTGTTCGTATCTTAGTTGGTGTTAACACCCTTAAGATGGCCAAGGGCGATGCAGCAAGCTGGTTCATGCTCAAGAAGACTACCTTCGGTATGGATAAGAATGCCGATATAGGATTCCTTGGCGAGCTTCTGATCAACAAGGTATATCTGGCAACATACATCTGCATTATCCTGTATGTTATCCTTTCAATCATACTTTATAAGACACGTTTCGGCTTAAGACTCCGTTCCTGCGGTGAGAATCCTCAGGCAGCCGATTCACTCGGTATCAACGTTACCAAGATGAGATACTCAGGAACCGTTATTTCCGGCTTCCTTGCAGGTACAGGCGGATTTGTATATGCTCTTACCTCTTCAAACTGCTCATCAAACGGTGATGTTGCCGGTTTCGGTTTCTTAGCACTGGCAGTTATGATCTTCGGTAACTGGAAGCCCCTCAATATCGCAGGCGGCGCATTACTGTTCGGTCTGTTCAAGTGTATCGCAGCTACATACTCTACACTTGATATCAACGGCGACGGTCAGTTCTGGCTGGTTGAGGTCGGAATCAGCTCTTATGTTTACAGATTATTACCTTATCTGATTACCCTGTTGGTACTCGCATTTACCTCTAAAAAATCGCGTGCACCTAAGGCAGAGGGAATTCCTTACGACAAAGGTAAGAGATAGTGAAGTTTCTGTAATAAATAACAAAAAAAGCGGCGCATTTTTCAGAAAATGCGCTGTTTTTTATAGCAAAAATTTTGTGATTGTGGTATTATTTTTTTAGTGTCTGCAAAGACATAAAATTACAAACGGAGGGATATTATGAAAAAGCTTTTTTCAGGCGTGTTAGCTATCGTTCTGGCACTTGCACTCATTATTCCGGGCAAGACAGTATCAGCAGCTGACTACACAGGCAAGACAGTTATTCTTCACACAAACGACATTCATGGCGAGGTTTCAGGCTATGGATACGCTATGGCACTTCGTGACAAGTACGAAGCAAAGGGCGCAGAGGTAATCTTAGTAGATGCCGGCGATTTCAGCCAGGGTTCAATCTACGTTAACGTATCTAAGGGATACAACGCAGTTTCTCTTATGAACGAAGCAGATTACGATGTCGTTGCTTTTGGTAACCATGAATTCGATTATGGTTTTGACGCACTTAAGGCTAACCTTGAGGATGCTGAATTCGTAGCAATCTGTTCAGATATCTTCGAGGGTGGCAAGACAATTGCTGATGCCAACACTATTTACACTACCGCTTCAGGTCTTAAGGTTGGTTTCTTCGCAATGGATACACCCGAGACACAGACTAAGGTTAACCCCGGTCTTATCTCAACACTTACTTTCGCAACAGGCGACAAGTTCTATGAAGTAGCAGCTGAGCAGGTTGCAGAGCTTAAGAAGAACGGCGCTGACCTTGTTGTTTGTATCGCTCACCTTGGTGTTGACGCAGAATCAGCTCCTTATCGTTCAACTGATCTCTACGCTAAGGTTAAGGGTATTGATTTCATCATCGACGGACATTCACATACTGTTATGACTAAGGGTGAAGGCGGCGAGCCTATCCAGTCAACCGGTACAAAGTTCGAGAACATCGGTGTTGTTATTATTGATAACAAGACCAAGAAGATCGAGAGCAATGAGCTCATTGCTACCGCTGATCTTAAGAAGGATTCAGACGTTAAGGAACTCTCAGACGCAATCATCGAAGAGATGGATGCTCTCTATGGCGCTAAGTTCGCTGAGTCAGAAGTTGAACTCAACGGTGACAAGGCTCCCGGTAACCGTAACATGGAGACCAACCTTGGTGACCTTATTACTGATTCAATGGTATGGCAGGTTATGAAGGATCCTTCAGCAGTTAAGGTTGACGCAGCTAACGTTGTAGCAATCACCAATGGTGGTGGTATCCGTGCATGGCTCCATGCAGGTGACCTCACCATGAAGGATGTTAATACAGTTCTTCCTTTCGGCAACACTATCGCTCTCGTATACGTAAGCGGTGCTGAACTTCTTGAGGCTCTTGAGGCTTCTACATACTGCACTCCCGGTGCTGTAGGCGGATTCCCTCAGGTAAGCGGAATTCAGTACACAGTTGATACTGAGAAGGAATTCAAGGCTAACGCTGAGACATATCCCGGATCAACATACTACGGACCTGCTAAGATTAAGCGTGTCACCATCGACAGCATTAACGGCAAGGCATTTGATAAGGATGCTACATACGCAGTTATCACCAATAACTTCTGTGCAGCAGGCGGCGACACCTACTACGCATTTGCAGCAGCTAAGGATCAGTTCGATACCAGTATCCCTATGGATGAAGCTCTTATGAACTACATCACAGAGGAACTTGGCGGCAAGATCGGTGCTAAGTACGCTGAGCCCGCAGGACGTATCATCGTTCTCGGCGATGGCGTTGAAGAAGCAGCTCCTGCAGCTCCTGCTACACCTGAACTTCCCAAGACCGGAACCGTAAGCGTTGCACTGTGCTACGCACTCGGCTCAATGCTCATGGCCGGTGGCGCATTCGTTACCCGCAAGAGCCGCAAGGAAGACTAATTCCTAACGAACTTAGGGCCCCTCATTTGAGGGGCCCTTTTTTCACTCTCGCCTTTGACTGGCGGTTACCGCGCCTTCAATTCTTCTTGGCCTGTTTGTCTGTCTTGTCTTTCTCTTCTTTAGGGCTTCGAGCCTAAGAAACAGTAAGAACCAATCCGGCACTTCACTAAGGGCACGGCGACATTCGGCGTCCATGCCTCATTGTCGCCTCTCGCGCCGTCCGTGGCGCGAGACCCTGTGAAGCACCGTCCTGGTACTAACTGTTTCTAAGGCTCTGCAGATAAAGAAGAGTAAGACAAGACAGGCGAACAGACCTGCTAAGAATTGTAGCCGCTGCTTGCCTTTACTTTGACTGTGCAGCCGACTCAGTCTGACTGGCTACTTGGTTCTGCTTCGTTTTTCTTCACGGCTTCGAGCCTAAGAAACAGTAAGAACCAATCCGGCACTCCGCTAAGGGCACGGCGACATTCGGCGTCCATGCCTCATTGTCGCCTCTCGCGCCGTCCGTGGCGCGAGACCCTGTGAAGCACCGTCCTGGTACTAACTGTTTCTAAGGCTCTGCAGATAAAGAAAAACGAAACAGAACCAAGTGGCCGTCTAGGCTGAGTAGGCTGCACAGTCAAAGTAAAGGCAAGGGCGTAAAAAAGGGCCTCCTTAAAGGGGAGACCCAAAGTTTCCGGGTGGGCTTTGATAGAGTGTAATTCACAGAATGGACACGGTTTCCACAAGATTTGCTCAAAGAATGGCTATAGAATGCTTTACAGATTGAGAATAAAGACGTAGAATCTACAGACGGATAAGTATGCAATTTGGCAGAAAGGAGGTTTAGCGATGGCACAGACAGTGTTCAAGAGATACGAGACTAAGTATTTCCTGACAAAAGAGCAGGAAGTGGAGTTTTTGAAGCGCATTGAGGGCAGAATGGTCATGGACCAGTATGGCGAGCACAATATCTGCAATATCTATTTCGATACTGAAGATTTTGATCTGGCGAGATTATCCATTGCTAAGCCCGTATACAAAGAGAAATTGCGTCTTAGAAGCTATGGAGTTCCCGAGGGACCCCGTTCTAAAGTCTTTGTCGAGATCAAGAAGAAATACGACGGTATCGTGTATAAGCGCCGTGAGGAGCTGACGCTTCTTGAAGCTGAGAATTATCTGTATAAGGGCGAACACCCCGACAAGGATACGCAGATTATGAGGGAGATTGACTGGTTCTTAAAGACCAATAAAGTTCTTCCTCAGGTTTATCTCGCATATGACAGAAGGGCGTTCTATGAGGTTGAGAATCCGGATTTCAGACTCACTCTGGACAGGAATATCAGAGCAAGACGTAAGCAGCTTAATCTGGCTGAGGGGTCAGTAGGAGAAGCAATTCTGCCTGATAACATCACACTGATGGAGATCAAGATTCCGGGAATCATGCCGTTATGGATGGCACAGATTCTGTCGGATATGAAGATTTACCCGGCGAGCTTTTCTAAGTATGGCTATTATTACATGAAGAACCGCGAGCTCTTTATGAGCGCGGTCAACAACCACCGTCAGTATTTTGATACAAATAGTGACCTGGTACATATAAGCGCAATCAGAGTCAAAAAGGCTCAGAAGATTAAAAAAACAGGAAGATAATTGGGAGGAACGGACATGTTCGAGTCAATTTTAGCGGCAACAAGCAATATTACTGCAGGTGAGTATATCATCTGTTCACTTATTTCCCTCGCATTGGGAGTTGTGATAGCATTTCTTCACAGCTTTAAGAATAAGTACTCGAAGAGCATGCTCCTTACTTTGGTAGTACTCCCCGTAGTAGTTCAGACCATTATTATGCTGGTTAACGGCAATATCGGAACAGGCATCGCAATCATGGGTGCGTTCTCACTTATCAGATTCCGTTCACAGCCCGGCAATTCACGCGAGATTGCAAGCATATTCCTTGCAACTACAGTCGGACTTGCAATGTCGATGGGTTATGTGGGAATCAGCGCTGTTTTGGTTGTTGTAGTCGGACTTGCAATTATCCTGTGCGCATCACTTAAAATCGGCGAGAAGAATTCTGCTGAGAGATGCCTCAGAATTACTATTCCTGAGAATCTGGATTACGAAGGTCTTTTTGATGATATTTTCTCCGCATATACAGAGAAGGTTGAGCTTAATAAGGTTAAGACTTCCAACATGGGCAGTCTGTATGACCTTGAGTACTCGGTAGTTTTTAAGAAGGACGTTAGCCAGAAGGCATTCCTTGATGAGATTCGTTGCCGTAACGGCAACTTGAACATTGTTCTGTTCAAGGCTGCCACTTCACACGAGGAGCTTTAAATGAGAAAAGGGAAGATTTTATATACGGTCGCTGCAGCTATTATGGCTGCAGCGCTTATATTAACAGGGTGTTCCAAGGTCAGTGAGGATCTGAATACGCATCTTGCAACGGAGAACAAGGCGAGCAATCTGAGTACTACAATATCGCTTAACCGCACAACTGCGACCATCGAAGGCAAAGGCGCGCGCGTTGAGGGAAGTGTAGTCACAATCCTTGATGCCGGGGAGTATACCATAAGCGGCGAGCTTAAGGATGGACAGATTGTTGTTGATGTAAGCAAAAAGAGCAAGGTCAAACTGATTTTTGACGGCGTTTCTATTCATTCTGAGACTTCGGCACCGCTATATGTTAAGCAGTGCGAAAAATGCACTATTACTTTAAATGACGGCACGACAAACACCTTAAGCGACAGCGAAGGTCTTGTATATGACGATTCCTCAGAGAAGGAGCCTAACGCAGCTCTGTTCTGCAACGGCGATCTGACCTTTAAGGGCAAGGGAATTCTCAGTATTACGGCAGCCTTCAACCATGCAATAAGGTGTAAGGGCAAGCTGAGCTTTAAGGATGGCACCTATAATATCACTGCCAAAGAGGATGCGATTCATTCCTCAAAGGAGCTGATTATTGATGACGGTGTATTTAATATTTCCTGCAGCGACGACGCCATACACTGCGATGCTTCGCTTATTGTCAATTACGGAACGCTTAACATTGAGAAATGCTATGAGGGTCTTGAGGCTCTGAGCGTCACAATCAATAACGGCGACATACGTATATATGCTCAGGATGACGGCATTAACGCGGCAGGCGGCGATGGCTCGAGCGAGGGCAGCCCCTTTGATTTTGGCAAGCGGGACAATCCCTTCGCAATTACGGAAGGCGCGGAAATACTGATAAACGGCGGTAACCTCTATGTTAACGCACAGGGCGACGGAATAGACTCTAACGGCGACCTTTTGGTGAATGGTGGCAATATCATGGTCGACGGGCCTACAGATGGAGCTAACGGTGCTCTGGACCATAACGGTGACGCGATAATCACAGGAGGCACGATTGTTGCTTCGGGTAATAGCGGAATGATTGAATGCTTCGGTGAGAATTCAACACAGAATGTTCTTTTAGTATACTTCGACGGCACTATAGCTGCGGGCAGCAAGGTTGAGGTGAAGGATAAGGACGGCGGTATTGTTCTTACGTATTCGATAGCTAAGAAGAGCCAGTGCGCAATTCTTAGCTGCGAGAAGCTTGTGACGGGCGAGACCTATACGGTATATGTTAACGGTGAGCAGCAGGCTGAGATTACCGTTGATGCTGTTATATCGAGCAACGGAGATATCCCTCAGGGCTTCGGAGGTCCGGGCGGCTTCGGAGGTCCGGGCGGTTTTGGAGGTCCGGGTGAGTTCGGAGACGGTCATAAGAAACCATAAAAATCGAACAAAATATCAAAAATCGAACAAAATTTTGCAAACAGGTGTTTACAAATCCGAACAGGTGTGTTATATTATGTTCAGAAACACGAACAAGCGTACTAATATCGAACAGAAATCGAACGCGTTCGAACATATTTGACATGAACTGAAAGGATGACAGCGGTTATGAAGGCAGAAGTACTTAGAAGAGCAATGATGTTAGTTAAAGATCTGGTTTGTTTAGTTGCACTTGTGGCATTTGCAGTGTTCTGCTTTGCATATGTATCAAGCCATCCGTTCGTTCCTGATTTCCTGGCATGGTTCGTTCTTCTCATTGCAGTAATTACGGTTTCTGCTACAATCCGTAATCTTGTAATTGAGTTCAGATATCCCTGCACAGTCGGCTGAGACCGAGTGCCTGATTTTGATTGATTTTTGGATATACTCCGATAGAAATTGTTTTTATAATAGGGCTATGGCACATTTTGGTGTGCGATAGCCCTTTTGTTATGATATACTGTTTGCGGATAAGATTATACTAAAAGGCTGACTGACTAAGAGTCTGACGGCGTAGCGACGGAGGATAAGCATGAATTTCAGAGAATTTCTTGATAGCGGCAAGTACATAATATTCGATGGCGGAATGGGCACGATGCTTCAGGCTGCAGGTCTTGAGGTCGGAACACTCCCTGAGGAGTGGAACCTGACTCATCCTGAGGAGGTCACAAAGATTCACCGCGCGTACGTGGAGGCCGGCTCAGATGTTGTCAGCACCAATACCTTTGGCGCCAATTCCTTAAAGCAGGGCAAGCCTGTTAAGGGAATCATTGCTGCCGCAGTTAAGTGCGCAAGAGAATCCGGAGCGAAGTTTGTGGCACAGGACATCGGACCTACAGGACAGATGCTTAAGCCGCTTGGCAGCTTTGAATTCGAAGAGGCTTACAAGCTGTTCAAGGAGCAGATTGAGGCAGGCGTACTGGCAGGACCGGATGT
>X415_White_Rhinoceros__coassemble_261_pt1 | contig 13365 bp, 17 predicted proteins | sample X415_White_Rhinoceros__metabat2_high_PE_001 | metagenome-assembled genome bin X415_White_Rhinoceros | reverse complement strand
GGATCCTATCATTGTTGACAATCTTAAGATTCTTGGACGTGTTATCGGCTTATTCCGTATGATTAACTGATTTACCCAAATAAAAAAGGACATCTGATGATGTCCTTTTTTTCTTACTGTAATTAAAGCTCCTTGGCGTCAACAACCTTACCGTCTCTCCAAATTCTCTCAAGGTCATAGAACAGTCTGTCTTCCTTTGAGAATACATGAACAACGATATCGTTGTAATCCATGAGAATCCATCCACTGTTTCTGCCGCCCTCACTTCTTTTTGCATCGTAACCGGCGCGTCCGAGCGTATCTGTAATGTTGTCGATAATCGCATCCATCTGTGAAGAGTTGGAACCGCTGCAGATAATGAAGTAATCTGCAATGGGAGTAATCTCACTGATATCAAGTATCTTTATATTGTCAGCCTTCTTGTCGTCCATAGCCTTGAACGCAAGCTTAACCATTTCACGTGACTTGTCTGTAATCATTTCAGTTACCTTCCTTTCGGGCTTCAAGCTCGTCTTTATAGTAATTGTATGTTTTAAGTGTCAGATCACTGATATTGTCCTTATGTGTTCTGTTCAGATAATCGTTGGTATGTTTGAGTACCAGAAACAGGCATTTATCAAGGTCACTAAGAGCCACGGAACGAATAATATCAAGTTCACTGTTATCTTCGCCCCATACACGCAGAGGTTCTACGGTATCGGCAATATAGATAATCTTCTCAAGCCTTGTCATATTGGGATGACCTGTAGTGTGATACCATATGGCACTTAGTATTTCTTCGTCTTCTATTCCGTATTTCTCTTTGGCCAGAACTGAACCGACTTTGGAGTGAACGAGCTGCACGGCACGTTTCTCTATGTCATCGAGTTCAATATTATGGTCTTTGGCAGCCTTAAGCATGTCCTCGTCGTTCATAAACTTGGCACAGTCATGTAATAAGCCTGCGGTATATGCGCGTACAGGGTCCTCTAAGTGGGCTGTAGCCATGTATACGGCAGTCTGGGCGACTGAGAGTACATGAGCGTATCTGGCGGGCTTTAAAAGGCCTTTAAGCTCCATTTTGACTTTCTCATAAAAAGGATTCAGGTATAAACCCTTATCTTTAATATATTCGGTGACTTCCTCAGGCATAAATCCATCGACAGACATACCGAACGAAACATAATTTCTTATTTCATGCGAGGAAATATTAAAGCTTGGAGTCTCAAGATAATATATTTCAGGAGTGAATCCTTCCCCGCTGTATTTGTCGCGAAGAAATTCTATCTGTTTCTGTATCTCTTCTTTTGAATAACCGTCGCGGCCTGCTGCGATTAATGCACATTCCTTAAGAATTGTGCAGGGCTCGTGCCAGGATTCAAAATGAATAATTGAATCGCCGCCAACAATAAAGAAGAATCTGGTATCGGGGTAAGTTTCGTTAAGAAGCTTAAGAGTATCAGAGGTATAGGTGATACCGTCACGCTGCATTTCGAAATCAGACGCCTCGAAATAGGGAATATCCCTTATTGCTGCTTTGACCATGTTTAAGCGGTCTTCATTTGAAGAAATACTGTTATTGCGTTTGTGTGGCGGATTATTGGAGGGCATAATGAGAACCTTATCAAGTGAGAGCTCATTGTATGCTGCTCTTGCTAAAAGCAGATGCCCTAAATGAATCGGATCAAAGGTTCCTCCGAGTATTCCGACACGTTTCATAACGCTTCCTCCATGGATTATTCAGCAGACTTCTTAACCTTAGGCAGAACAATTTTCTTGTTGTTCTTTGATTCCTTGTATAAAACTATCTTTTTGCCAATAACCTGTACTACTTCTGAGCCTGTGCGCTCTGAAAGAATTGATGCAAGCTCATGAGGATCGTCTGCGCAGTTCTTCAGAACAGAAATCTTAATCAGCTCTCTTGCTTCAAGTGCTTCAGAGATACCGATTGTGAATTCAGGCGTAATGCTTGATTTACCTACATTGTAGATAGGGTCGATGTTCATTGCAAGACCCTTTAAATATGCACGCTGTTTTGTAGTCATTTCTGCTCCAATCATTATTTATAATAATCAAAATCCCAACCGTATAATCTTACGGTGTCGCCTTCGTTAATACCAAGCTTCTCAAGCTCGACAAGAATACCGCTGTCCTTAAGGAAATTCTGGAAGAACTCGAAGCCCTTCTCTGAATCAAGATTGGTATATCCGAGCATTCTCTCGATGCGTGGACCTTCAACCAGATAAACCTTATTCTCTGAATCATAAGATACAGTGTAAGGCAGAGTCGAGAATGCGTCTGCTTCATATACGAATTCGGGCTCATAAACTATAGGTGCTGAAGGAAGCTCTTTAAGCATACCGTTTACATGATAAAGAAGCTCCTTAACGCCCTGTCCGCTTACTGCGGAAATAGGAAATACCTTGATGCCCTTAGGCTCAAATTCTTTGCGAAGCTTATCGATAATTGTATTGGGATCACCGTCGAAAACGGCATCCATTTTATTGGCAGCAATTACCTGAGGCTTCTTAAGCAGCTCGGGATTATATAATTCAAGTTCGTTGTTAATCTTATTAATATCATCAATAGGGTCACGGCCTTCTACTGAAGCACCGTCAACCATGTGAATGATGACCTTTGTTCTCTCAATATGCTTGAGGAATTCATGGCCAAGGCCGATTCCCTCAGAAGCCCCTTCAATAAGGCCGGGAATATCAGCCATTACAAAGCCCTGGTTCTCACCTAAATCTACAACACCAAGATTAGGATTAAGTGTTGTGAAATGATAATTGGCAATCTTGGGCTGAGCATTGGTAACACGTGAAAGGAGGGTTGATTTGCCGACATTAGGGAAGCCTACAAGTCCTACATCAGCGATAACCTTGAGCTCAAGAATTACGTTGATCTCCTGTGCTGCCTGTCCGGGCTGTGCGTATTTAGGTGCCTGCATTGTAGAGGTGGCATAATTCATATTGCCCTTGCCTCCGCGTCCGCCCTTTAAAACAACCTGACGACGGTTATCATGACTCATATCCGCAACTACTTTGCCGGTTTCAAGCTCTCTGATTACAGTACCCTCGGGAACTTTGATGATGAGGTCTTCACCCTTCTTACCTGAACAGCGCTTGCCGCCGCCCTCTTCACCATTCTCAGCGCAGAATTTGTGCTTGAATCTGAATTCGGTAAGAGTGTTTAAGCCGTCATCAACTTCGAAAATAACGTCACCGCCATGTCCACCGTCGCCACCATCGGGACCGCCATCGGGAACGAATTTCTCACGTCTGAAGCTGACATGTCCGTCTCCGCCTTTGCCGGAGCGAATAAGAATCTTAGCTGTATCCTGGAACATTAAACCACGTCCTTTCAAAAAACGTTATCAAGAAAAATGGGGCTTTGATAATAGTATCAAAGCCCCGACTGTTTGAATAAATTATTCAGCTACGGGATAAACAGAAGCCTGCTTCTTGTCTCTTCCCTTTCTCTCGAATCTCAGAGTGCCGTCAACGAGTGAATACAGAGTATCATCGCTACCACGACCAACATTGAGACCGGGATGGATCTTTGTACCACGCTGTGTAAAAAGAACGTTGCCGGCTTTAACGAACTGACCGTCTGCACGCTTAGGTCCTAAACGCTTGGACTCAGAGTCACGACCGTTCTTGGTTGAGCCAACGCCCTTCTTGTGAGCGAAAAACTGTAATGTCATCTTAAACATGACTTACACCTCCCAATCAATTAATGAAATAAACCTACTGTTGTCTTTGTAAATATCCCTGATACCGAGTTCAAGACTTCTCATTAAGAGCTTAGCTTCACTCGAACAGGAATCGGCTAACACAAATAATATGTATCCCTTCTTCTCATTGCTTTCGCCTGTGAACTCATCCTCGGTAAATTCCTCAACGGAATTAATCGTGTTGATAACCAGAGCGGAAACTGCTGCACATACGATGTCCTTGCCAAACTTGGCAAAGCCTGCATGTCCTTCACATCTGATACCGATAGGCTCTTTAGCCTCGTTATACTTAAATGCTATCCGGATCATATTACTCTTCCATTCAATTAAGCGTTGATCTTCTCAATCTTAACCTTTGTATAAGCCTGTCTGTGACCGTTCTTCTTGTGGTAACCGGTCTTGCTCTTGTATCTGTAAACGATAACCTTACGATTCTTGCCTTCTTCAACTACAGAAGCTGAAACGCTTGCACCGTTAACAGTGGGGTTGCCAACTACCATAGAACCGTTGTTAACAACGAGAACCTGGTCAAAGGTAACTGTTTCGCCTGCTGCTACACCAAGCTTTTCAACTTTAATGATATCGCCCTCGGCTACTTTGTACTGCTTGCCACCTGTTGCAATGATTGCGTACATAAGCCATCCTCCTATTATCATTACTCGCCGACTGTGGGGATTCAACTAAATGAATACTTCAGCCCTCGTCGTGCGGCTCAAAAAATGTATGCGTATTCACACACACTCGTATAATTTATCACAATTGTCATCAGATGTCAACAAATTTATATATCTAATTTCAACTGCATCTCATCCTCAGCTTCGGACTTAAACTCTTCAATCTTCTCCTGGTTAATTGTAGGAAGCTCTTCGAGTGAAGAAATACCGAAATTACGAAGGAATTCTTCAGTTGTACCGAACAGACAGGGACGTCCCGGAGCGTTTTTCCTGCCCACCTCACAGATAAGGTTATACTCGAGAAGCTTATTGACAGAGTGGTCAGAATTAACACCGCGTATGCCTTCAATTTCAGCTTTGGTAATAGGCTGCTTATAAGCAACGATTGACAGTGTCTCTAATAAAACATCTGTAAGTATGTATTTCTTGGGCACGCTTGTAATCTTGATAATAGTCTCATACATAGATGCCTTTGTACACATCTGGAATGCTCCATTAAGCTCTATGATCTGAACGCCGTAGCTGTCATCCTCGTAGCGCTCCATGAGGTTGCGGATAACCTTGCGGACAGTATCTTCATCATGTCCTACAGCCTGAGCAATTCTGTCTATTTCAACAGCTTCTCCCATAGTGAACAGAATAGCTTCAACGTGGGCTAAAAGCAGTTTTAAATCATCATCCAGTTTAGTAATGTCTTCCATAAAATCCCCTTACTCTCTTATCTTCCCGATTATTCCTGCATGAACTCTTCTACCGGCGTAATGTCGTTCGCAAGATAATCAATAGTTATATCATCAAACAGATCTTCCTGCTGAATTTTAACTCTGCCCATCTTGATGAGCTCGAGAATTGCAAGGAAGCTGATGATCATCTCAGACTTGGTATGCTGACGCTCCATATATTTTCTAAAGGAGAAATGTCTGTTGTTAAGACCATATGTCTGAAGGTCGAGGATAATCTGGTAAATATTAGTATCCTCTTTTTCAATCTTACCGAATTTGCTTCGTATAGGATCGATGCGGTCCTCCTTTTTGCGGACCAGGTCGTTAAAAATGTTCTGCAGCTTGTTAAGAGTGACATCTGAGAGAATCTCACTGACATCAATCTCAGGCTTGTAGGCCTTGACTTCATCAGGAACCGTGCTCTCCTTGAACATAAGCCTTGAAGCGTCCATCTGCTTATCCTTAAGTTCAAAGGAAATATACTTATACATCTTGTATTCAAGCAGCTTCTCAACGAGCTCGGCTCTGGGATCCACAGGCTCCTCTCCGTCAATGGGAGGAGGTGCGGGAAGCAGCATCTGAGACTTGATTCTAAGCAGTGTGGCTGCCATTACGAGGAAATCGCTCATGACATCCATATCCTTAGTCTCCATAGCGTTGACATACTCCATGTACTGTTCCGTAATCGTAACAATAGGAATATCGTAAATATTCACTTTGTTTTTCTCAATCAGATGAAGCAGCAGGTCAAGCGGACCTTCAAATGCTTCAAGTTTGACCTGAAGACTCATTGTGTACCTCTGTAAATTTGATTTTAACTATCTCGGGGACATTGTTGAACCGGAATGGAATTCCATGCCAGCCAAGTCCTCCTGAAATAATCATTGTATGACCTTCGTGTTTATAAATACCTTTGTCAGGCTTGGGGAAGAAGGAATATCTCGGGGATATGACACCTCCCACGAAGGGTATTCGTACTATCCCGCCATGCAAATGTCCTGAAAGAACCAGATTAGCGCCCCAGTGAAAATATCTGTCAGCAAAGGACGGATCGTGAGCAATCATAATTGTGTATTCACCATCGGTTGGCTTACCAAGATAAGGTCTGATCTTAAGTGACTTATGGTGGGTCTTAATCTTGCCCTTATAAAGCTCAGGCGGAAGAACAAGCCCGTACATAGCGTAAGTATCTGTTTTATAAAAAGCATTATTAATCAATATGCAGCGTTTTTTAACTTCACTGACATATTTGGTATATGCTTTCTGATCCTGATATTTCGTAATCTTAAGCTCGTGGTTGCCGAATGAATAATATACCGGCACTTTAAGCTTTTTTAGAGCATCGAGGAACGAATATGCATAATCGAATTCTTTGGCATTTTTGCCGTTAATAAGATCGCCTGAGATGACAATCAGGTCAGGCCCTGCTTCCTTAACAGCCCTTATGAGTCTTTCGTTAGCCCTGCCAAAGGTTTTGCAGTGAAGATCCGAAAGCAGAACCATAGTCTTGCCGTTCATTGCATCGGCTTCAACTATATACTCCGTAGTCTTAAACCTCAAAGACTCGCTTAAGCAGTATAACAGCATAACAACAATTATGCCAAGTAGTATCAGTAAAAATTCAGTCATATTATAAATTGAATACTATGGGAACGAAAACACTGAGTCCCAGGAAAAACTGACCGGTGAAATAGTATCCGAGATACATAAGATCAGATAAGACCTTACGCTTATAAATTTTATTTATGGCAAGCATGAAGTCGGAAATAACCAACAGTACTGCTGCTATTGCGGGAACTACACCGTAAGGACCTAAAGTGAACGGAAGCATAAGTCCGAGTGACAGTGTTCCGATAATAACAAAGCCATAAACATAATAGGCAACCATTAACTTACCCATCTTGTCTCTGAACCTGCCGTAATAGAAGCAGGCTATTATACTTGCGATGACAAATATAATAATACTTATTGGACTAAAGGGCGCAATCTTTAAAAAGTAAGTAATGTAGCAGATATGTCCGCACAGGAACAGAAGCATTCCTACAGGGAAACAGATAACTAACATGATATCTGCAACCATACAGATACACAGACCTATAAGTACAAAAAGGTTTGTCTGATAACCGGCCGGAGTAACCAGATTCTTAAAATCACCGGTAACACTGTACAGTTTAAAAATTCCATATGCGCAGAAGCATACTGCAATTAATGTCATACAGCCCTTAATGGCAATTTTGAGCGGAGCAAAACGCTGTTTGTTCTTAAGACGAATGTAAATCGGTAGTAAAAGGAACTGCATCATGGCAGCTCCAAATGCGATAAATGCGAAATAATACATCTGAGCTCCTAATTTAGTAGTATTCGTTTATAAACTCAGTAATAACACGAGTGTATTCTTCGGGATGTCTGACCTCAGAAAGAGCATGCCGCGCGTCGTCAAAAAGGTGAAGCTTACGTACACCGTGTCCTAATTTGCTCATATCCTCTGACATGGTACAGGGGATAAAATTATCTGCTTTGCCGTGGCAGAACAATATAGGGGTCTCAGCCTTCATAACGCCTGTCTTGGGATGAACATCGTTAATATCAAAGCCGGCCTTTCTGAGAATCACTCTGCGCGCTAAAGGTATAACAGGGAACACCTTAGGAATATGGAAGCGCGCAATAATCAGATATTCACACAGCTCCTTAAGGTCTGAGTATCCGCAGTCTGCAATAGTAAGTGCAGGTCTTGAATCAATTTCAAGATTGCTGAGAACGATTGCTGAGCCCATTGATTCGCCGTAGGTCAGAATTCTGATATCATCACCAAATCTGTCATAGCAGAAATCAATAACACTCTGTAAATCATACTTCTCAAAGTAACTCATGGTAGTATAAGCTACCTTGCCTGTCTCACCGTGATTGCGGTGATCATACATGACACAGGTGAAACCTAAATCCATAAGTCTTCTGGCATAACCTATCATAGAGATTCTGCTCGCTGTATAACCGTGACAGAGAATAGCTACTCTCTCGTGGTTCTCAGGTCTCTTTGATATCTCATTATCAAGAATCATGCCCTTCAGGGTATAACCGTATCTTGAAGGTACATCAATAAGCTCCGGTGTCAGGCTGTCAATATATTCCCTGGTAAATCTTTTGTTCATCAGACATTCATCAAGCATCGATTCATAAGTATGAGTTGCCGGCTTAAGAATCATGTATGAGAATTTGCGTACCAGGATTCCAAGGAAAATGCAGTATAAAACAACTAATCCTGCAAGAATATAAACAAAAATCATTAGTGGATTCCTCTCATAGTCTTAGGCTCTGTTGTGCACTTGGCACGTACGATAAGTCGTTTTGTACCGTGCTCGGTACAGGTGACCATCGTGAGATATTTGCCGCTGACGCCGAGATCTTTAACTACATAAGTATCGGTAGGCTCGACAACAAACTTCTCTGTTACATTGTAAGTATATTCAGTTCCGTCTATGTCTGTCATGATAACGGCATCACCTTCGTGAAGGTCCTTGATATCTCCGAAATATCTTCCGTAGGTACCGCCGTTATGACCTGCAAGAGCACAGTTACCTTCCTTACCGATACCGACAGATTCCTTGAAATGTCCGATAGCTACGCCGATATTGGCATCATCAGTGCCTTCAACAATCGCATAAACAAGATTGATTTTGTCTATAGTGATAATGCCGAGACACTTCTGACCCTGAAGTCTGGACTTGTTAAGCTGTCCTTCTTCAACAGTCTCCTCCTCGTTGATATTGGCTAAGAGGTTTGAGTCATCTGTAATTTCAGAAGAATCTGTATTGTCTATAGTGCCGTCAACTAAAGTGATACCTTCTGAGCCGGGCTCTGTATCGGATACACCTGATGCTGCGCTGTTCTCTCTGTTGATTTCGGTAATATTATTAATAATCTGTTCCTTGACCTGCTGCATGAGAATCTTCTGCTCATGAGCGGCAATTGCCTGTGAAACAAGCGGATAGAGGAAAATCCCCACACCGGCTACCAAAAGCACAATTCCTATAATTAACATTAATCTGCGTCTCATTATTCATCCCCCTTGTTTAATTCATTTTGAAACTGCTCTCTCTTTGAAACGGTTACAGGCCTATTGTCAATACGCTGCTTGATGTAGAGACCGGCAAGTGTAAGAAAAACAAGAAGAGACAGAATTAATACTATCTTGGCAGGCTTAGTTTTCTTTTTGGCCTTCATATCTTACCCCCAATATACTTAGTTTTTTGCGAGAATAAAGAAATAAGCTTTCTCTATTTTTGAAATCTCAAATTCTTCAAGAATCTTAAAACCGTTAGCTAAAGAATACTTTCTGAGGTAATCCCTGTTTCTTGAGTAAATAAACAGATGGGCATCCTTCTCACAGAATCCGTCGACAGCTTTGAAGAAACGTTTGTATATGTTCTCGATATCTGCAGGTGTTTTAGCATTTGTCGAGAAAGGCATATCGGTAATTATCTCGTCAAATTTATATTCATGCTTAAAATCAAAGAAATCACGTTTTATAAGCTCACATTTTGAAGCAAATCCGGCAGCTTTTATGTTGTCCCTGGCTGCTGTAACAGCATCTCCAAACAGATCGATTCCATAGTACAGCCTTGCAGGCGAGAACTTCTCTCTCTCAGTAAGCATTGTTCCGCAGCCACAGAACGGATCAAGTACAGCTGCATTATCCTTGAGATATCCTGATGAGAGCTGAATGAAAAGAGCAGCAAGATAAGGTCTTAAAGATACTGCAAGTGAATGCTTTCTGTATGAGAACCTTGTATCCTTGAGCATGCAGAACTGTATAAGTACAACCTTTCTGCCGTCAGAGTTATCAATAAATCTTAATTCAATCTCATAATTGTCTGTGCTGTTAATAAATCTTCCGTGTGACAGAAGTTCAAGCTCACTGCCTAAGGTTCTGGCATAAATCGCTGACAGCTTGGAATCCTTGCCTCGGTCCTCAATTCTGAAACGAATAGGGCTGTCAGGGTTAGAAAGCCTGCAGCTGATATATGAGATTATGTCAGAATCCGTAAGCTCCTGTGCGGCTATGGAAGCCTCTGCTGATACAGTTTTAATCGTCTCGGGAACAAAAAGAAGCTCGCTGTAGGTTCGAACATTATGCAGAACATAATCAATCTGCTTGGTTTTGACCATAACACCTGCCGTGAACTCTTTGTGAGGAATCTTGCCAAGTTCTTTCATGGTGACCTGTTTGAAATTCCTGTTGGTCAGAAGAACACATTCATTGACAAGCTCATTGCCGACAAAATTGTGTTTTTCAAAACAAGGCATAAGCAGCATATTGAGCTCGTGCAGCTCTTCCATCAGATGCTTCTTGGTTTCAGCTGAAGGACTGATAGATATGAGCTCATCACGCTTCTTAAGCAGTTCGTCTTTATAACGGTCAAAATTAATACTGCCTATAGCCTTAAGATAAGCTGCTTTATTATAAAGTGTCTCATCGGAAATATACCCTTGATAAAGATCATCAAGGGCATTCTGACAATGTAACATTCCTAAAATTAGAGCTGCATTCTTACGAACCTTGGGATCGTCGTCCTGCAACAGTCTGCAAAAGACTGTATAGCCTTCAGTAACAGATGAAGGAATTCTGCTTATATCCTCTGTCTTGCCAAGCTCCTGTTTGAATTCGGCAAGAGAAGTCTTAATTTCTTCACCTGAGGCTATTTTGGTAAATAATTCTTTAAGCATATACTGGGGATTACTCCTGTCTGCTGATTCTGATATCTGAGAACAATGCCTTCGCTGCAATATAGATGGTGGGAAGGCTGTCATCCTCGGGAACGAAATTCTCAACTGCAGTATACTTAATAAGACCGTCAACCTTAATGTTCACATCATCGGGAACAATAATATTAACAGCACTGCAGGTTGCTGTAAGTGAAACAAATCCGTCATCGCGGATACGGGCATCACTCAAATCTAAAGTTGTTACTGAAAACATATTCTTGGAAATAACGCCTGCCACGTCATCCTCATCAACCGTCTCAGCTTTTGAGCCGCAGAAATTACAGAACTCCTTGAACTCGCGGTCAGTGTTCTCTCCTGAACATTTCTTTGATTTAAAGTAATCTATAAGCTTAAGTATGGCACCGGTAATAGCACATGCAGCAGTAAATATCAGTATGATACGTCCGATAAACTTGCATAAGAAACCTAAAACACCACACTTCTTTTTCTTTGTTTTAGCCATATAAAATCCTCCCAAAAACTATTTATATACACTTATCAACAGTATATCACTTCTTAAAATCTAAGGCAAGTTAACCTCTATAAAAGAATCATAAAAGCCAAAAGTTTTTGTAAAGAGAAAGAGCGACACTTGCGTGTCGCTCTTTCTCGAAAAAGGAAAGTAAAGATTATACTAAAATTTAGTGAATGTCGTAAGTTATGCACAAAAAAGTTCTAAATTCCTTTGCTTTTTTGAGCATATTTATCATACAACACTTGTTAAAAGAAATCAACCCTTTTTTCAAAAATTATTTAGAAATTCTCAAAATAATTTTAGAGGGTGTTGATTAGAACATCTTGTTCTCATCTGCAGTAATAATACCGTAGATATGCTTAGGCAGAACTTCAGGCTTAGCACCGATGGTGTATGCGCCGAGGAATCTCTCCTTAGCTGCTTCAAGCTTAGTTCTGTCATTTGCATAAAGTGTTGCAAGAGGCTCGCCAACGTTAACATGGTCACCAATCTTCTTGTGGATGGTCATACCTACGCTTAAGTCGATAACGCTCTCCTTGGTCTCACGTCCGCCACCGAGGATAAGTGATGTCATACCAACCTCGTCAGTGTGAATTGAAGCTACATAGCCTTCTGTTCTGCTGAGAACGTCCTCTGTGATAGAAGCCTTCTCAAACTTATCAGTATCATAAACGTAAGAAGGATCGCCGCCCTGAGCCTCAACAAATTCAGCCATCTTCTTAAGTGCTCTTCCGTCCTTAACTGTCTCAAGAAGCATTTCTCTTGCTTCCTCAGCTGAAGAAGCCTTGCCTGCACCGTATACCATGTAAGAACCAAGAGTAACGGCAACATCCATAAGGTCATCGGGACCTTCGCCCTTAAGAGCCTTAATTGCCTCAATAACTTCAACACTGTTACCTACAGCGCGGCCAAGAGGCTGATTCATATCAGTGATAACACCGTAGGTCTTTCTGCCTGCACCGTTACCGATGTTAACCATAGCACGTGCAAGACTTACGGAATCATCAAGAGTCTTCATGAATGCGCCTGAACCGGTCTTAACATCAAGTACGATTACATCTGAACCGCTTGCGAGCTTCTTGCTCATGATACTTGACGAAATAAGTGAGATATTGCTTACGGTTGCCGTAACATCTCTAAGAGCATAAATCTTCTTGTCAGCGGGAGCAAGATTAGCTGTCTGGCCTGCAATAGCAAGCTTAACGCGGTTAACATCCTCGAAGAATTTCTCGGGGGAAATAGCTGTTGAGAAGCCGGGAATACTCTCGAGCTTATCAATGGTTCCGCCGGTGTGTCCAAGACCGCGGCCACTCATCTTAGCTACGGGAATACCAAGTGCTGCAACCATGGGACCGGTTACTAAGCTGGTCTTGTCTCCTACGCCGCCGGTGCTGTGCTTGTCAACCTTAACGCCGTTGATGGGTGATAAGTCAAGCATATCACCGCTGTGTGCCATGGCAAGTGTAAGCTGTGTAGTCTCTTCTGTGTCCATTCCGTTGCAGCAAACTGCCATAAGGAATGCAGACATCTGGTAATCAGGGATCTCGCCCTTAGTAAAACCCGTTACGATAAAGGAAATCTCTTCCTGGGTAAGCTTGCCACCGTGTCTTTTCTTGTCGATTAAGTCATACATTCTCATAAATATGTACCTCTCCTTCAATAACTATATAAATTAATTAAATTAATTCTCCTAAATAATAAAAACCCTTGCACTCGGTAAGATGTACATCAACTATCTCACCGATAAGGCGCTTGCCGCCCTTAAAGTGCACTAAAAGATTATTCTCAAGTCTTCCGGTAAGAAGATCAGCCTCTCTGTCCTCCTCCTCGACAAGAACGGGAAGTGTCTTGCCTGTAAGGGCTGAAGCATTGGCTGCAGAACATTCACCGATAACCTCAAGAAGACGGTTGAATCTGACCTTAGTAACCTCGTCCGGCACCTGATTATCCATCTTGGCTGCAGGAGTACCGGTTCTCTTTGAGTAGATAAATGTAAATGCGCTGTCGAACGAAACC
>X415_White_Rhinoceros__coassemble_259_pt1 | contig 13517 bp, 10 predicted proteins | sample X415_White_Rhinoceros__metabat2_high_PE_001 | metagenome-assembled genome bin X415_White_Rhinoceros | reverse complement strand
CGCAGCCAAGCTCAAGCTCGGCTGGAACCTCGGCAACACCCTCGACGCAACAGGCAGCGGCGGAATGAATTCCGAGACCTCCTGGGGACAGCCCAAGGTAACGAAAGAGCTCATCGACTATATCGCTTCCTGCGGCTTCACCACTATCCGTATTCCGGTTTCGTGGGGCAAGCACACCGACAGCAATTATAAAATTGATTCCGAGTGGATGGCCAGAGTCACCGAAATCGTTGACTACGCCATGGACGCAGGTCTCTATGTCGTGCTCAACTCACATCACGACAACGATTATTACTACCCCTCAGAAGCCAACATGGACAACGCCAAGAAGTATCTTAAGACCATCTGGACACAGATTGCGGACAATTTTAAGGATTACGACGAGCGCCTTATCTTCGAGGCTATGAACGAGCCCAGACTTGCGAACACCTCTATCGAGTGGTGGTTCCAGTCTAACGACTCTGACGGCTGTGCGGCAATCGCCCGCATCTCAGAGCTTGACCAGGTATTCGTTGACACAATCCGCGCAGGCGAGGGCAACAATGCCACCAGATATTTAGGCGTTCCAAGCTACGCTGCTTCACCTGATTTCACCATGCATAAGTCATTCACCATCCCGGATGACCCTGCCGGACATCTGATGATTTCAATTCATGCGTATACACCTTATGATTTCACGATGAACAACGCCGGCTATAAGGAGTGGGACGGCAAGCACAAGTCCGACCTCGCCTTCATCGACAACCTCAACAATAACTTCATCAAGAAGGGCTACGGCGTATACATCGGCGAGATGGGCGCCACAAACAAGAACAACCTTGCAGACCGCGTTGCCTGGGCTAAGAACTACACTACCAAGGCTGCCTTCTACGGAATCGGCTGCTTCGTATGGGATAACGGTGCAACCGGCATCGGCGAGGAGAACTTCGGCCTTATAAACAGAAAGAAGCTCAGTCCTTCGTTCCCTGAGCTTCTCGATGCATACCTTGAGGCATATACTAAGTAGTTTTCTGTTTGGGCAGTAGCACAACTAAAACATAGACAATTCCAAGAACAATTCCTATCGGAATACTAATGTTCAACGGAATATTGAAACCTATTTTCGCGTTAAGAATATAGGTCGATACAATAAAAGCGTAGAAAGCGCCGGGGATAAGAGGCATCAAAGCTGCCAGTCTGTTCCCGGCATTTTTCTTTAGATACCTGGTGGCAATCGCGAAAGTGAACACCGCGATTACCTGATTGCCCCACGCGAAATATCTCCAGAGCATGTTGAAGCCGCCTGCGCTTGTTTTGGCGAATACCAAAAGTCCGCCCACTATGGTAAATATTCCAAGTGATACTAAAACTCTGTTCTTCTTGGGTTGCTGGTCAATATGCGCCGCCTCTGAGAACATAAGTCGCAACGAGCGAAGTGCCGTATCTCCGGAAGTGATTGCGAGGACTACAACACCGATAACGGCAATAGTTCCTCCCGTACTGCCAAGGAAGCTCTGCGCTATAATACCGACTATGTCTGTTGCCGCAGTGCCTGAATCCGCAAGCTTTAAGTTGTAGATTCCCATGGCTGCCGCTGCCCATACCATCGCGATGAAGCCTTCCAGAATCATCATGACATAGAAGGTAAGGCGTCCTTCCCTTTCGTTGCCAACAGTTCGCGCAATCAGCGTGGACTGTGTTGAGTGGAAGCCTGACACGATTCCGCAGGCAACCGTTACAAAGAACGTCGGAATGAAATTCTGTCCGAGCGGATGCACACCGCTTATCCCCATTCCCTTAATCTCATCAAGAGGATATCCCTTGACAAAAAGCCCGACAAAAATCGCAACCGCCGAGAGAAGAAGCACTCCTCCGAAGATCGGATATATCTTGCCGATGATTTTATCAATCGGGAACAGCGTCGCGATAATGTAATATATAAAAATTATTCCGTAGATTATCCAAAGTACCGGGTTCGTCGTGCTGTTATTACCCGTTATGGTCGTTGAGAGCAGATCGCCCGGAGTATACACAAACACTGCTCCGACAAGCAGCAGAAGGATGCTCAAAAAACACAGATATACGACTCTTACCCTCTTACCGAGATATGAGCTTACGAGCTCCGGCATCTGGGCTCCGTCGCTTCTGATTGAAATCATGCCGCTCATGTAGTCGTGCACTGCTCCGCCGATTACACAGCCTATCGGGATTGTAATGAACGCAATCGGTCCGAACAGGATTCCCTGAATCGGTCCGAGAACAGGCCCGGTTCCCGCAATATTAAGCAGCTGGATGAGGCAGTTCTTCCACTTTGGCATCACAACAAAATCAACTCCGTCCGCCTTAGAAACAGCGGGCGTTTTCCTCTCAGGGTCAGGCCTGAAAATCTTCTCACAGATTCTTCCGTATACAGCGCCGCCCAAGGCAAGAATAACAAGTCCGATAATAAATGTGCGCATCTTTCTCCGTTCCGGTCTGATTTCAGGCCATATATTATTATTTCGTCCCAAAGGGTATGAATGTTAACCCCACTGTCGGTTTACTTGAAAATGTCCCAAAAAGTGTTATAATATTACAAAATAAATAAGGAGATGATTGCTATGAAAAAGGTTATAAATACATCAAGCGCACCCGCTGCTATCGGACCTTACTCACAGGCTATTAATGCCGGTCCCTTAGTATTTACCTCAGGTCAGCTTCCCATCGATCCCGCTACCGGAACAATGCCCGCTGACATTAAGGCACAGACAAGACAGTCCCTCACAAACGTTAAGACTATTCTTGCCGCAGAAGGCCTTACCATGGACAGTGTTGTTAAGACCACTGTTTTCTTAAGCGATATGAACAATTTCGGTGCGATGAACGAAGTATACGGCGAATTCTTCACTGAAGGCAGCTATCCCGCACGTTCAGCTGTTCAGGTTGCAAGACTTCCCAAGGATGCTCTCGTTGAGATCGAAGTTATCGCAGCAGTATGAATAAACTAAAGCCTACCATTCAGTTCAGTTTGAATCAGGGCGCGTTTTGGGCGAGCTACAGCGTAGTTCTGGCATATGCCAGTGTATTCCTGCTCGCCCATGATTTTTCTAACAGCCAGATAGGTATTGTAGTGGCTATAGGAAGCGCGCTTTCTGTTTTCATGCAACCAAAGTTCGGCGCATGGGCCGATTCCTGTAAGAAATGCATTCTGCATAAGCTTATCCTCTGTATTTCCCTGATTGTAATAGCCCTACTCGGCATTGTACTGGCCGCTGGTAAGATATTCTGGCTTCTCGCCATTCTGTACGGCCTGCTCACAGCTCTTCATCAGCTGCTTACACCGCTCACATACTCCCTTGGAATGTTCTTCATCAACAAGGGTGTTAAGATAAATTTCGGCATATCACGAGGCATCGGCTCTCTGTGCTATGCAATCACCGCAACGATTGTCGGAAGACTTGTGGAGCGTTATTCTACAAATGTAGTAATATACGCCGCAATTCTCTTCTATGTCATTCTGATAATATCAACTGTTACTTTTCATTTTAAGGGTGTCGACGAGAACAATTCCGTATCCGATGATACAGACAAGAAATATATTTCCGATATTGTATTCTTAAAGACACACAAGAATTTCGCACTGGTTCTGTTCGGTGCCGTGCTCATGTTCATTGCGCACAACATCATCAGTAACTATGCGTTCCAGATTGTTTCAGCCCTAAACGGCGGAAGCAGCGAGATGGGTATCGTGCTTGCGCTCTCAGCACTCGTTGAGATTCCCATACTGTTCAGCTTTGATTTCATAAGCAGAAAGGTCGACCCGGCCAGGCTTCTGCGCATTGCTTCGGTATGTATGGCACTCCGTTCTCTGATGATGCTTCTGTCCTTTAACATCCCGATGCTCTATCTGTCACAGCTGTTCCAGATGCCCGGTTACGGCCTCTACTGCGGTGCAAGCGTTTATTACACTAACAGAGTCATCGAGCCCGAGCACAGAGTTCGCGGACAGGCCTATATGACGCTCACCTGCGCTGCGGGTTCAGTTCTTGGAAGCTTCATGGGCGGCTGGCTGATTGATCTGATAAGTGTTAAGGGAATGTTATTCATTGGAACACTTATCGCAGGAATTGGTTCTCTGTTCGTTATCCTCTTCTCCGATAAGAGGACCTGCAGTAAAAAAGCTGATTAAACGGTTGTTTCGGCAACCGTTTTGTATTAATAGAAAGGAAGGTAAGGAAGATGAACACTATAAGACGCGCAACCCCCGCTGACATTCCGGGAATCAACGCTCTGCTCGGACAGGTACTTTTGGTACACCACGAGGGCAGACCCGATATTTTTAAGGAAATAGGCCAGAAATACACTGACGCAGAGCTTATCGAACTTATTAACAAGACCGTCGACCCTATATTTGTCTGTGAGGACGAAGAAGGAAGGATTATCGGGCACTGCTTCTGCCAGACCATTGACAGACCCGAGCGCCCCAGCACCTATGCCTATAAAACTCTCTACATCGATGATTTATGCGTTGATGAGAACGCCCGCGGCAGACATGTCGGCAAGGAGCTGTACGAATACACAAAGAATTTCGCTAAAGAGAACGGTTACTACAATATCACTCTTCATGCCTGGGAATGCAACCCCAAGGCTGTAGGCTTCTACAGACATCTCGGCATGCAGACTCAGCAGTACACCATGGAGGAGGTTCTGCAGTGAAACAAAGACCTGTCGCAAGGCTTGTCATCGGGGCAGTTCTTGCTGTGCTCGTTGTTGCGAGCATTGTTATTCCTTTGGTCCGCCAAAGGACTGCTGCCAAAACTGTTTTCAGCGGATTCTTCTTCGATACCTATGTGAGCTTCACGCTGTACGGCTGTAAGGACGAGGCCTCTAAGGATACGCTGCTCGATCTCTGCAGTTACTACGAAGACATCTTCAGTGCCACCAAAGAGGGCAGTGAGCTGTACAATATTAATACCTTGGAATGGAAGCCTTCTGCAGACGGCAGCATGACAGTAGATATTTCCCGTGAGCTCTATGACTGCTTCGAGCTTACAGGTCAGTACTGTGGCATCACCGGCGGCAGATATAATGTGGCAATACGCCCCGTATGCGAGCTTTGGGATTTCAGTGAGCATTCGGACAAAACGGTCCCCGATGCTTCCTCTATTGCTTCCGCTCTGGCTCATGTCACAAGCGATTACTTCATCTCCAAGGTTACGGATAATCAATCAGAAGAAGAGCGTGCTTCGCAGTACAGACTTACGCTTCGCAGCCCCGGGCTGCGCTTTGATTTCGGCTCAGTAGCCAAAGGTTATATCGCAGACAGGCTCCACGATTATATTCTTGATAACAGAATTGCCAAAGCAGCCGTAATTGACCTCGGCGGCAACATCCGATGCGTCGGTTCCAAGCCGGGCACAGGTATCCGTCCTGACAGAGCCTTCACTATCGGCGTTCAGACGCCCTTCAGTCCGGTAGGAGTCTCAACCGTGAACGTAGACGTGCGCGACAAATCCGTCGTGACCTCGGGAATATACCAGCGGTATTTTACTTATAACGGACAGATATATCACCACATTCTCGACGCAACCACAGGCTACCCCGCAGGATCGGATATCGTGTCCGTAAGCATCATCGATTCTTCTTCCGCACGTGCGGACGTTCTTAGCACAGTCTGCTTTATTCTGGGCGAGGACAGAGCCCGTGAGCTTCTCGCAAGGGAAGGCGCGGATGCGATATTCATATACTCCGACGGAACCTTCTCAAAAACATACTAAAAACGAATTTATCGCATTACCAAAAACAAAACGGTATGGTCTGTCACAGATCATACCGTTTTTTGTCCGTCATTTCACGCAAGATACTCATTCAGCCATCCTACGGACTCCTCCAATGCCTTTATCGTCTTTGTCTCCAGAACGCACCTCGCATTCGTTCCTGCCTGCTCTTTTGCAAAGCGTAACCTGTCTTTCAGGTCTATTTCCCCGGAGCCTAAGGGCAGGTGGTTCTTCGGCGGATTCTCACTTCCATCATGTATGTGGAAATGATTGATCCGCTCCGCATGCTGCATAAGATAAGACACGTCCTTCTCTTTGACAGCCTTCGAATGCCCAATGTCCCAGGTAAGGATAAAGCGGTCGCTCTCAAGAAGATACTCTATCGCCTTCTTCTCATAGTCGGCAAAGCCATCGGTATTCTCGACGGCAACTCTTATATTGCTGTCTCCGACAGCCTCGCACACCACATTTCTAAAGGTCTTGAAGGCGTCCATGTAGTTGTCAAAATCACGCACATACATGTACACCTTCTCATTAGGAAGCGTTATGTATATTCCGTGATTCATGTGCATGTTAACAACGAGTCCGCAGTGACCGGGCGCATATCTGTCAGCAAGCGGTAGAAGCTTTTTGGCAACCGCTATCGTACGCCTTACCGTTTCAAGATATGCCTCTCTTACCAAAGGGTTGAAATCAGCAATATCTAATCTCTCGTCAAGGTGTATCGTATAATATATGCCTGCAGCTTCTGCTAAACTTATGAGCCCATCCGTGTTCGCCTCAAGCTCCTCGATTCCGTATTCCGGGAAATTCATATTAAGTTCTATGAATTTGAGCCCAAGGCGCCTGCACAGTGCCACATTCTCCTCTAAAGTGCGATTCTCAATGAGAGTCGGCATTCCAAAATCCATATTAATTCTCCAATCAGTTGCCTGAAGGATGAGGCATATAGGTGTAGAGTCTTGCTGCTGTAGCTGCAATAGGCATACTCTGAAGAATTACCTTGCCGGGTCCGTATACAGCAGTATTAAATAAGCCTTCGCCGCCGAACAGAACGTTGCCTACGCCCTTGATGGTTCTGATCTCCATCCTGCAGCTCTCTGACATAGCCGCAACATAGCCTGTGTCAACAATCTTGCAGTCATCTGCGGGAACCTCGTACTCATGAGCGGAGCCGTCAATCTCAAGGAATACAATACCGGTACCGGTGAACTTTCTCATTAAAAAGCCCTCACCGCCGAACAGACCCTTGCCAAGCTTCTTCTGGATATAAACCTCGCTTGAAATGTCACCGGCTGATGCAAGGAAGGAGCCCTTCTGAACGATTATTCCGTTGCCGGGAGTAATCTCGATTGCTCTGATTGAGCCGGGGAACTTGCCTGAGAAAGCAATCTCGCCGTCGCGGGTTGCATAGTACCTGTTCATGAATGCGCTCTCTTTGGTGAACATTCTGCCGAGCATCTTGCCAAAGCTGCCCGCCTCGGTGTTCATCTCGATCTCATCGTCCATCCATGACATAGCGCCTGCTTCGCATTCGATAGTCTCGCCTGCAGAAAGTTGAACCTTGAGAACCGGTAAGTTACCGCCATCAATTGTGTAAGTCATAATCTCTACCTCCTAATAAATTATTCTTATTTCAGTATAACATAAACAAGCACCCCGAACGATAGTCCGGGGTGCGAATTATTAATATTTATTTCATAACGATGGTGTAGATACGGCCCTTGACATAAATCTCCTTAACAACGTCATGGCCTGTTGTGATACGGATGATGTTCTCGTCAGCCCAAACCTTAGCCTTAACGGAAGCCTCTTCCTCCTCACGTCCAACCTTAACGGTTGACTTAACCTTGCCGTTAATCTGGATAGCAATCTCAATCTCGTCCTCGCGTGCAAGGTCCTCGCTGTACTTAGGCCACTCAGCGAAAGCGATAGTCTCGTTGTGTCCGAATATCTGCCAGATTTCTTCGCCGATATGCGGACAGATACATGAGAGCATCTTGATGAGACCCTCAGCGTATTCCTTAGGACATGAGCCCTTCTTGTATACTGCATTAACGAAGATCATCATCTGGCTGATAGCGGTATTGAAGCCAAGTGACTCGAAATCAGAGGTAACCTTCTTAACCGTCTGATGATATACCTTTGTGAGCTCGCCGTCATCGCTGTCAGTGAGATTCGAGGTCTCTGTGAAGAAGTTCCATACACGGTTAAGGAATCTTCTTGCGCCCTCAACACCCTGCTTGCTCCAAGGCTTTGAAACCTCAAGAGGTCCCATGAACATTTCGTACAGACGAAGTGTATCTGCGCCGTAATCACGTACGATATCTGAAGGATTAACTACGAACTCAGGGAAACGCTTACCCATCTTGATACCGTTCTCGCCGAGGATCATACCCTGGTGAACCAGCTTCTTGAAGGGCTCCTTAACAGGTGAAAGTCCCTTGTCATATAAGTATCTGTTCCAGATACGTGAATACATAAGGTGTCCAACAGCGTGCTCAGGACCGCCGATGTAGAGGTCTACAGGCATCCAGTGCTTCAGAAGCTCATAGTTAGCGAACTCCTTGTCGTTGTCGGGATCGATATAACGGAGGAAATACCAGCTTGAACCTGCAGAACCGGGCATTGTTGATGTCTCACGGGTTCCCTTGATTCCGTTTCTGTCGTACTTCTTCCACTCGGTTGCATTCTCCAAAGGAGCGCGGCCGTTGCGGCCCTTGTAATCCTCAAGCTCAGGAAGAACTAACGGAAGCTCGTCATCATCAAGCACATGAATCTGACCGTCCTCAGTGTGAACAACGGGAACGGGCTCGCCCCAGTAACGCTGACGTGCGAAGATCCACTCGCGGAAATGATAGTTAACGGTGCGCTTTGCAACGCCCATCTTCTCTAACTTCTGAGTGATGGCTTCCTTGGCTTCCTCAACGGTAAGGCCTGTGAACTCCTCTGAATTGATGAGCTTGTAGCCCTTGCCGAGATAATCATACTTCTCAAGTGCCTGACCCGATACATCGATATGGCCGTCCTTGTCGTTGCCATCGATAACCTGGATCATATCAATATTGTGAGCAACAGCGTACTCGAAGTCGCGCTGGTCATGTGAAGGAACTGCCATAACGGCACCTGTTCCGTAATTAGCTAATACGAAATCGCCGATGAAGAGCTCTGCTTCCTTGCCGTTAACAGGGTTAATGCACTTAACGCCTTCAAGTCTGCAGCCGGTCTTGCCCTTGTTGAGCTCGGTACGGTCCATATCGTTCTTCTTCTTGGTCTCTTCGATGTAAGCCTTAACCTCTGCCTGGTTCTTAATGCGGGGCATAAGATCCTGAACAAGCTGTCCGTCGGGAGCAAGAACCATGAAGGTAATACCGTAAATGGTCTCGATACAGGTTGTGAAGATTGAGAACTCACCGCCGCCTACAATCTGGAACTTGACCTCAACACCCTCAGACTTGCCGATCCAGTGTCTCTGCATATCCTTTGTAGACTCAGGCCAATCGATCTCATTGAGACCTTCAAGTAACTTCTCAGCAAATGCGGGCTGATTGATAACCCACTGCTTCATGTTCTTACGAACTACAGGGAAGCCGCCACGCTCTGACTTGCCGTCAATAACCTCATCGTTTGAAAGAACTGTTCCCAGCTCCTCGCACCAGTTAACGGGCATATCGATGTACTGTGCGTAGCCGTCCTTATATAACTGCTTGAAAATCCACTGTGTCCAGTGATAATACTTAGGATCGCTTGTTGCGAGAACCTTTGACCAGTCATAGTCAAAGCCTAATTCCTTAAGCTGGCCTGAGAAGGTCTCGATGTTCTTCTGTGTGAAGCCGTCGGGATGGTTACCGGTGTTGATTGCGTACTGCTCAGCGGGAAGTCCGAAGGAATCGTATCCCATGGGATGAAGTACGTTGTAGCCCTGCATTCTCTTCATACGTGACATGATATCGGTTGCAGTGTAGCCCTCGGGATGACCTGCGTGAAGGCCTACTCCTGAAGGGTAAGGGAACATATCAAGTGCGTAATACTTAGGCTTACTAAAATCCCAAACGTCTGTCTTGAAGGTCTCGTGGTCTGCCCAATATTTTTGCCACTTACCTTCTATATCCTTAGGTGAATAATCTCTCATGATCTATATACCTCTTTCCTTTATTTACTAAATTATTTTTTAATAGCGACATCGATCTGCTGATAAGGAATTGTAATTCCGTTCTCATCAAATGCCTGCTTAACATTCTCCATCAGGTCAAAATAGACTGTCCAGTAGTCTTCCTTTTTGACCCAGACCCTAAAAGCATAGTCCAAGGAACTCGAACTATGCGTCTGTAGTCGAGCCATCGGGGAAGGGTCCTTTAGGACTTTCTCGTGTGCGTAAGCGGTCTTTAGCAGAATGCTCTTGACCTGTTCGACATCATTCTCATAGCCTGCGCTTATTGTCAGGTCAACTCGCCTGTTCTCGCATGCTGAGTAGTTGATAACATTGGAATTCGTAAGTGTTCCGTTAGGAACCGTAATCTTCTTGTTATCAGGTGTCAGAAGAATCGTGTAAATAATTGATATATCCTCAACCGTTCCTGCAACCGCGCCACTTTCAATATAATCGCCGATTGCAAAGGGCTTGAAGAACAAAATCATAAGTCCGCCCGCAAAATTGCTTAAAGCACCCTGCAGAGCAAGGCCTATCGCTACGCCTGCCGAGGTAAATATCGTCATGAACGAGGTCGAGGGAACTCCCCAGCACATACATGCCGATGAAATAACCAAAGCGTACAGAATAACCTTAACAAAGCTCTTTATAAAGCCCTGAACCGATTTGTCCAGCTTTTTGAAGCCGCGTCCCTTAGAAACCAGCTTCACTACCCATTTCGAGAGCTTAAGTCCGACAATCAGAATCACAATACCCAAAAGCAGTTTAAGTCCGATTGTGGCACTCATCTCCCCGACAAACGCCTTAAATGCATCCAGAAACTTATTAGCCTCTGATGCCATCTGTCCGTTACCTTCCATAATGTTGTCCTTTTATAATCTGTTATTACTCTCCGTCACCTTCAGAGTCTTCTTCCTCAGGAAGCTCACCCTCAAGTGCATCCTTAAGAACAGCCCATATGCCGTTCTTCTCATCGCCACATTTCCAGGCGGCGATTCCTGCTACATCATACTCGCGCGCAGCCAGAACTTTGGCTGTAAGACTTTCTTCGTCCTCAAGCCAGATCTTATAGGTTGCTCCGCCCGACTTCCACTCGGCGTAGTACTGGCCTGCTGCCTTCTTCCACTCCTTCTTGGCACCGACGCTCTTGACCTTCTTCTCGGCTGCTGCCATGGAAGGCGTCTCCTCGACATAAACTCCGCCGTCCTTAATCTTCCACAGTCTGGTGTAGAAGGGAACGCCCATGATTACTCTCGTCATGTCGCATTTCTCGGCCGTACCTGCAGCCGCGCCGCTAAACCACTCAAGCGAAGAAACCGAACCCGCCTCAGCTGATCCTGCATAATGCTCATCATATCCCATAATGACGATATAATCAACTACTGCGGACTGCTCCTTCAAATTATAATAAGCATTGTAATTCTCAGGAACGTAATTATCAACAGAAAGTATTAAACCTTTCTCGCGGCATTTAACAGACAGCTCACGCAGGAACTGAACGAAATATATGCCGCTGTCGAGCTTTAACATCTCAAAATCAATGTTGATGCCGTCTAAGCCATACTCCTTAGCACTGCTCATAATGCTGTCAATCAGGGCACTTCTGCGCTCTGTGGAGGACAGAACAAGGTGTGAATCCTCCGTGCACTCGAAGTAGCCGTCTATTGTATCGTTCTTGTAGGTAGCCCAAACCTTGACTCCGTTGTCGTGGGCATACTGAACGAAATCCTTGTTGGCATAAGATTTTAGCGAGCCCTCAATGTCCTCCATGAAGAACCATGTAGGGGACACGACATTCATCTCAGGAGCGCGCGCAATGGCCTCCTTGAGATATCCCACGTTATCTTTGTTATACAGAAGCATCCATCCGAGGTATACCTTGTCGGAATATACCATATGTGTGTACTCAGGCCATGCGAATTCGGTAAATACAGGGTCTGTGTAGCTGCTCTCGCCTAATGCGCTCTCAAGGATATAGCCGCGGACACCGTCCCTGCTCATTACCTTGATAAAGCCCTCTTCTCTGATTCCGCCGCCATCGATGAAGCGCACGATGTCGCCCTCATGAACAGTCGTAAGCAGGTCCGCCTTAATGCTCTGACTTACACGAATCTGAGTCTCCTTAACTACCGGAGCAACGAGGAATGTCTCATCGCTGTAGGTAATCATTACTCTGTGCGGCTCATCGTAGACTCTGTAGGTAATTCCGCAGTTCTCGAGGAAATTAACGCTCACGTACGGCTCGCTTCCCTTAAGCTCAACTACGGGATAGGCATCGCTTACAGTCTCATCGTTTAATGTATACTCCTTCTGACCGGGAACAAAATGGTATATTTTGTCCGGTGTGGTATACAGCATCAGATTCTCCTCCGCTACCCAGAAGAATCTGTGGATATACATTTCTGTTACGGTATCAAGATCAATGTATGCTGTTCCGTTCTTCCACAGTCCGCGCTTGTCGTAGACCTTCTCATCGATGATGATCATCGCCTCATCTGCTGCAATACCATAGTACTCCGTAAGGTCCTTAACCACCTCGCTCGGAGCGTGCGACTTTTTATATTGTTTAACGAATATGCTGACAAGCGCAATGATTGCTATTACAACAACTAAAGCAGCACTTGCGGCATAAATTAATTTCTTCTTCATAACTATCTCCCAAACATGCGTAAAAAATAAGCGCAGCCGTCACAAAACTGCGCTTATTTTAGCATTTTCTCCCACTGTTCGCAAGTGCGGGCAAGGTGCTTGTATAAAGTTTTTTGTGTTATTTGGCGGATAAGGAGCGCTTAAACTGGTGATGCATGTGTGATATATTATTCTCCCCCGTTACCTTTAGCCCACACGTTAATCTTGACAGGATTATTTCATCATAATTTCGAACAGCTTTTTTACTTTTTTGCCCGGATTTAACGGATTCGGTTCATAGGGGAATGTGAAATGTCCACAGCATGTTCTGCTTATGTTTATTTTATTGGGGTTCGCAAGATTGCTTAGAACATACCATCCCTTCTGAGCCTGGCCCGTCTCCTCCGGCAGCGGAAGAAATTCATACTGCTTTCTGTGCCATGGTGCGGCACTCCCGATCACAATTTTTCTGTCGCATTCCTTAAGAAACGTAATGTTCCCATCGGATACAGTTCCGAGGTCATAGAGTATGTAGTCAAATTGACTTATGCGAATCTCTGCCTCGCTCAGCTTATCAATGCCCGGAACAAATGTGATTCCGACCGTCTCATGAAAGTCAACGTAAGAATAGTCAGTGCGACCGGTCTTCTCTACGAGACACACCCTCAAACCGCAGTAATCTGCAAGATACGACGCTAGTGTAAGTGCGATATGTGTGACGCCGACTCCGGATACAAGCCCCGCAAGTCCAATGCGCTTAGCCCCGCTATCCCGTGCTTTCTTCTTGGGTCTGTCTGATAGTATCTGATTGGTCTCCAAGGAGAACTGTCCCTCCAGCATTCTCTTCAAAATATCTGCCGAGCCCGGTCTGAAAACAATCGGTGCCGTGCACCTTCCCGCAATTCTGCCAAGTCTGTCTCTGAGGCTTTTTCTTATAAGCGCGCGGACCGCCATGAACCTTAAAAATTCACCAAGCACGTACACATCGCTTGAACGGTTGACAC
>X415_White_Rhinoceros__coassemble_254_pt1 | contig 13875 bp, 11 predicted proteins | sample X415_White_Rhinoceros__metabat2_high_PE_001 | metagenome-assembled genome bin X415_White_Rhinoceros | reverse complement strand
CCGCCTGCTAAGTCAGCTAAGATGGCAGGCTGCATCGCTTCTCCTCCCCTTGGTGCTTCTACGGAGGAAGCTGAGGATAACTGCGCAGCTATGGCAGTTAAGCAGGCTATGAACTACCTCGAGAACGGTAACATCATCAATTCTGTTAACTATCCTCGCGTTGACCTGGGCGTTAAGAAGAATACCCGTGTTGCTATCCGTTACGATGTAGACAAGGTTGCTGACATGACCGCAGAGGTTAACAAGGCCGGCTTCGTTCTTACCGGTGTTGCTGATGGCAAGCGCGGCAACGTAGGCTACTGCCTCCTTGAAGTTAACGATGCTCCCGCAGCAGCAGTTGACGCAGTTAAGGCACTCGCAGGCGTAAGAAAGGTTTGCGTATTCTAATACTGGACTGAGGTTATTTAGAAGTTAATTTGAAGTTATTTAGAAATTAATTTGAAGTTATTTAGAAGTTATTTAGAGAGGGTTGTCCGTCGGACAACCCTCTTTTAATTACAGGTGACAGGTGGCAGGTAGCAGATTATAGGTGACAGGTTACAGATTACCGGTGAGTTGGAGAAATTTATTGTATAATTTCTGCCCTAACGGGCGCAATACAACGGAATTGCTTGACAATTTAGCAACAGGGGCTTATTGTGTATACAATAAGCCCCTGTTGTGATGACTGGGGGGCTGGCTGAATCTGCTTATAGATGGGATTCCTGGCTGAACCTGCTTATAGATGGGGATTTTTGGCCGGCAACATGCTGAAAGAGAATTCAGGGGTATCCTGGCATGTCGGGATGGTTGGCGATGCGGGGATTCCTGGCTGGCAACATGCTAAGAGAGAATTCAGGGGTATCCTGGCATGTCGGGATGGTTGGCGATGCGGGGAATGACTGGCAGTCGACATGCTAAAAGAGAATTCAGGGGTACCCCAGCATGTCGGGATGGTTGGCGATGCGGGGATTCCTGGCCGGCAACATGCTGAAAGAGAATTCAGGGGGTACTCAGCATGTCGGGATGGTTGGCGAAGCGGGGAATGACTGGCAGTCGACATGCTAAAAGAGAATTCAGGGGTACCCAGCATGTTGGGCGCGCCAACGAAGCAGGGATTTCTGGCAGTCGACATGCTAAAAGAGAATTCAGGGGCACCCCAGCATGTTGGACATGCCAACTAAGCGGGGAATGACCGGCAGGCGACATGCTAAAAGAGAATTCAGGAGCACCCCAGCATGTTGGACATGCCAACTAAGCGGGGGATGACCGGCAGCCGGCATGCTAAGAGAGAATTCAGGGGCACCCGGCATGTTGGACATGCCAACGAAGTGGGGGATGATCGGCAGGCGACATGCTGAGAGACATGACATTGTACAAAAGAGAGGGGGAATGGAGTGGATAGTCCATATTTATATCTGGAGGCTCTAAATGAAAGAATTAGTTTCCTTGACGGCCTGATAAAAAGGGCAGATAAGATAATAGCTGAGTCGCCTCCGGGATCACTGGTAGCCTATAAAGGCCGCAAATCATATCAGTATTATCAGAAACGCTCACATGATGAGAAGCATGGAATATATATTCCGCAGAAGGATATTCATATTGCTGAGCAGTTGGCAAAAAAAGAATACTATGTGAAGCTTAAAGAAAGTGCACTTGAAGAGAAAAAATGCATTTTGAAAGGCATTTCAGAAATCAAACATCTTTCGGTCGGTCCGGAAGATATTTATAAAACACTTCCAAAACCACGTCAAAATCTGATATCACCTATTTTTTATCCCGACGATGAATATGTCGCCAGATGGAAGGCAGTAGAGTATCGGCACAAACCATTCGACAAAACAGCTCCGGAGCATTACACCGACAACAACGAGAGGGTGCGCTCAAAAAGTGAAGTAATGATAGCCAATGCATTGTTTCATAGCGGCGTTCCGTACAGATACGAGTATCCGATTGTCGCTAAAGATGGCGAGACCCGTCATCCTGACTTCTATTGTCTGAATATCCGAACCCGCAAGGAAATAATCTGGGAACATTATGGGCGAATGGATGACGTGAACTATGTGACGAATAACATAGGCAAAACGGATTGGTATGAGCAGGAGGGCTTCAAGCTCGGTGAATCTATGATATTTACACTTGAAACACAGGAGCGCCCATTAAATAAAAAAATGATAGAGAGAAAAATAGAACTGTATCTGAAGTGATACACTATAGCTTATCTGTAATAGAAGTATAGTATGCACTGGAAGTATAGTACGCACTAGAAGTATAGTACGCACTGGAAGTATAGTATGCGCTGGAAGTATAGTATGCAGTAGAAATATATTATTCACTTGAAGTATGGTATACACTGGGTACATCGAAGAACTTTATACAGAAATATACTACAACTATTTATTTGGCAATTTCATACAGATATGAGTATACTTTTCTTGGAATTCGGATGATGATTATTCTATAATGTGTGATGAAAGGCGGGGAGCCTGCACAATATATTTCGGAAAAGAAGGCGATAGAATTGGCTGACACATGGCTGGTTGCGGATTATTTTGATGATTTTAGGTGTAAATGTGGCGATTGCCGTCACAGCTGCTGCGGCGGCTGGAGAATCGCGGTAGGCGAGGAAGAATACTTCAGAATTATCGGCATGGATTGCTCGGATGAGCTCCATCACAAGATCGAGGGGGCGTTTGTGCGCCCTGAGTTCCCGACCAAAGAGCGTTACATGCTTATGGAAGCTGACTGGACGGGCAGGTGCAGAATGCTCGGCGAGGACGGCCTGTGCATGCTTCAGAAGGAATGCGGCGAGGACGCTATTACTGAGGTGTGCAGGGTATATCCGAGAAGCTATAAATCTGAAAATGGTAAATACAACGCCTGCTGCTCAGCGAGCTGCGAGGCGGTGGTAGAACGGCTTCTGCGCACACAGCCGCTTACATTCAGAACAGAGAGCGAGGAGCAGATATCGCACGGTAAGCACGTGAAGCCTGAAATCAGCGAGAAGCAGGACATAGACATTAACACGCTGTTTGGCGAGGTTGTTAAGGTTCTGCAGAATCGGACTATTTCCCTTGCTGGGCGAATTGGAATTATTGCAGGCAAGACGGGCCTGGATTTCAGTGAGCACGGAATCAGGACAAAAATTGAGAAGGAGGGGCTGTATAATACAATACTCCCTATCCTCGAGGAATTCGGCGAAGAAGCACCGTCTTCTTCTACATATGTAGAAGAATTCAAGAAACGCTACTCGCAACGCAGCTCAGAAGAATCCAAAAAGAAATCTTCACAGGATGGTGCGGAAGAATCCCCTAAGAACTCCTCACTAAGCAGTGCAGAAGATACCTGCAGAACCTTCGAGGAGAAATTCGAAGCGGACCGCAAGGCTTTCGAGGAAGCCTTCCCCGACTGGAGCAGCTATTTTGAGAATCTTATCTGCAACAACATGCTGTACTCGTCGTTCCCGGCTGTCGACCACCGCGTTGAGCCGCGTGAGGCTATATTCGGGCTGAGTCTTCAGTACACCCTGCTGCGCGTAATGTGTATCTGCCATACTGCGGAGTGCGGTTACACAATGGAGAACCTCGTGGATGTAATTGCGGAGGTATACCACGTTGTTGAGCACACGGCGTTCTATTACAATTCCATGGTGCTCCTGAACCGATGAGCAGAGTAGAATCAAATAAAAGAAATGATAGAAAGATACGTTAATGGATAAGAAAGAAAAAAGAAGCCTTTTATGGCAACTGTTTATTGCGTTCCTTAAGATAGGAGCATTTACCTTTGGAGGGGGCTATGCAATGATAGCGCTTCTGGAGGATGAGCTGGTTACAAAGAAGAAATGGACAACGCAGGAGGAATTTCTTGACATAGTGGCAATTGCGGAATCGACACCCGGACCGATTGCAATCAACAGCGCGACCTATATAGGATACAAAAAGGCCGGTGTCTTAGGCTCTCTCGTGGCCACGCTTGGAATGTGCATTCCGTCGGTAACCATTATTTACCTCATCTCACTGTTCTTCGACAGATTCCTTGAGTTGAAAATAGTGGCCAATGCATTCAGAGGCATCCAGGTCTGCGTTGTATATCTGATATTTAGCGCGGGCATAAAGCTTTTTAAGGGCATGAAGAAGACGGCTCTGTCGGTATCGGTGCTTATAGCGGTAATGCTTGCATTTGTGGGTTTCTCACTTTTTGCGGTGAAGTTCTCGTCAATCTGGTTCATTCTGGCGGCAGGAATTATCGGCCTGCTTGTAGCATTTGTCAAGCCTTATAGCACCTCCGGCGAGGCAGAGAAGCAGCCTGGGAAGCGGGGTGATCAGGCATGATCTACTTAAAACTGTTTCTGGCATTTTTGAAGATTGGAGCCTTCACCTTTGGCGGCGGCTATGCGATGATTGCACTCGTGCGTGAGACTGTGGTCACTAACGGGTGGCTTACCGAAGCGGAAGTGATTAATTTCATCGCGGTTGCGGAATCTACACCCGGACCGATTGCTGTCAATATGGCGACCTTTGTGGGTTCGACCATGGGAGGAATCCCGGGAGCACTTATAGCCACACTGGGAATCGTTCTGCCTTCGTTTGTTATTATTCTGGTTATTGCAGCACTGATAACGGATTTCCTAAAATATAAGGGCGTGAAAGCGTTCTTAAACGGCGTGCGTCCCTGCATCGTGGCGCTAATTCTGTCTACGGCGGTTACGATGGGCCTTACGGTGTTTGCGGGCGTTACAAATGTCAGGCAGGGGCTTGAGGACATCAGCATAAATTATATGGGGCTTGTCATACTGGCAGTCCTTATCCTTGTGGCGCAGGTATATAAGCATTTTAAAAAGAAGAAACCGTCGGCAATTGTCATGATTCTTATATCCGCAGTCCTCGGCGCAGTTCTTTTCCGCTGAGCTGAAGAAAGAACTCTGTTCTACTGAACTGACGAAAGAACTCAGCTACGCTGAATCGGCGAAGCAGTTTGTTGCGCAAAATTGACAAAACTGTTTTTTATCTGCAAAGAAATCCTGCCTCGACCCTGATATACTGACCTTGCGATCGCAATATAACAACGCAGGGTGTAAGGCTTTGCAACGAAACAGAAGTTGTAAGGCTTTGCAATAAAACAAAGGAAGCTTGGAGGAACAGCGATGGAGTGGCTCACATGCTTAAGACAGGCAATTGAATATATGGAAGACAATCTGACGGACATAGAAGGTCCGAACGATGTCGCTGACCACGTACACGTCTCGTGCATGTATTTGCAGAACGGTTTCAGGGTTATTTCCGGCTACGGCATCGGCGAGTACATAAGGAACCGGCGGCTGTATCTGGCTGCGGTCGAGATTGCCGATACGAAAACTCCCATCATAGACATAGCCCTCAAGTACGGCTATGACACGCCCGCCAGCTTCGACAAAGCATTTGCGAGGTTTCACGGGGTGAGCCCGATGGATGTCAGGAAGGCGCGCGGCAACATCAGGACATTCCTGAAACTGAATATCAGTGTATCGGTTCAAGGAGGCAACAGTATGGAGTTCAGAATTGAGAAAAAGGACAGTATTAAGGTCGTAGGTTTTCAGAGAACCTTTAACGGCGAGAATTCATATGAAACGATTCCCAAGTATTGGGATGAATGTATCAGCAAATACGCTTCGCATCTTATGAAGGGCGAGGCGCCGCAGGGGGAGATGGAGGAATACGTGGCATCTCACCACATCGGCGAGTTCGGCGTCTGTATCGACGACATAGGCGCGTATGCCGAGTTCAATTACATGATCGCCGGCTATTATAAGAATGACCGCATTCCCGAGGAAATGGTAGTTCGCGAGCTCCCCGCAGGAGATTGGGCAGTGTTCGACTGCACCATGGCAACCCTTCAGGACACCAACACCAAGGTGTGGAAGGAGTGGCTGCCCGCCAATGGCGAGTATGAGCTTGCGGGCCAGTATAACATTGAGTGGTATTCGCCGGAGGGCGAGCCAGGCCCTAACCAGAAGTGCCAGCTCTGGTTCCCCGTTGTTAGGAAATAAGCAATAATTGAGAGTGATTTTCCAATAAAATGTTGGTAACGCCCTTCCTGATGCTTTATACTTTTGTTAGTATTAAGTATTAGGGAGGGCAGTTTTTATGTCTAAAACAATTGTAACAAGAATAATCGCCATTCTTCTTGTGGCAGCGATGCTTGTGAGCACCGGCTGTTCGGCGAAGAAGGCAGATTCTGATATTAAGACGGAGGTAGTGGCTTCAAACGACGGCTCAAAGACTGACAGCGCAGCAGAACAGGTTACGCCCGAGGCGCTTCCTACTGAGAAGCCTACGCCTACCGAGAAGCCTACTCCTACCGAGAAGCCCATAGAGCACGCTTCAATATCGCTCATTCTTCCGAGCAAGTACTCGCTTCCGACCAAGGGCGAGCAGGGTACTATAGAGAAGATCAGTTACATGGCGCACGACTATCAGGGCGACGGCGCGGACTATGAGAAGTTCGCATATGTTTATTTACCCGCAGGATACGATGAGAGCAAGCAGTACAACGTAATATATCTCATGCACGGAATCGGCGGAACAGAGGCTGAGTGGGGCTTCAACAATGCGAAGACCTCGAGAGTCAAGAAGATACTCGACAATCTTATCGCCGACGGCGACATCGAGCCTGTTATTGTCGTAACACCTAACGGCAAGGCCTTCGCTAACTCTGACAGTCATGACAATGACCTGTTCTATAATTATGGCCTGGAGCTTAGAAATGACTTGATTCCTTACATGGACAGCCACTACGCTACCTATGCCGATTTCAGTGTTGAGGATTATGAGGCGCGCAATAATGATGCCTACGATATGACTGCGACCAGAACGCACCGCGCGATAGCCGGTCTGTCCATGGGCGGCATGCAGACCATCAATATCGGTATCTGCGAGTGCCTTGACCTGTTCAGCTGGTTCGGAGCTTTCTCGGCAGCACCTACTTCCTACTCGGCTACCAAGGTTGCCAAAGCAATTGATGAGTCTGAGTATTCGGTGGATTACTTCTATAATATCTGCGGTCTGCAGGACAACATCGCGTACGGCGCAGCAAGCGCGGCAGCTAAGAACATCTGCCTGTATACGGATAATCTCGTTGATGGCGAGAACTTCATGTGGCAGGAGAGAGACGGCGCGCACGACTTCGGCATCTGGTATCTGGGCTTCTATAATTTCGCACAGCTGGCATTTTCGGAGAAATAATAAGATATTTTCAAAAGCTTAACAGGTTTAAGGTTTTGTTAATATTTATCGAGTTTGGGGTTAAGGTTCGGGTGTTATTATCTACTCGTAACATAAAACAAACGATTGTTGAGACGCGTTTAGGACGCGCTCACGGAATGGAGTAGAGTATGTGGACTAGAAAAGAATTAAAGGCAAAGGCAAGAGCAAGACTTTCAGCTAATTATTGGCGTATGGTACTGGCGTTCTTCATTATTACGCTGGTAACCGGAGGCGGAGTCGGAATAAGCTATAAGATGAACAACAAGAACATCAATGTTAAAGAAATCTTCAGTTCAGACAAGAGCTTTAATGAGAAGGTACAGGATTTCAACCAGAACTCAGCAGAGACACCTGAGAAGTACATCGGCAAGATTGCAGATTTCGCAGAGGACACCTTCAAGGACAAAGAAGAAAGCCTGCGTCCTGTAGTAGCAACCATAATAATTGTATGTGTTGTCATTGTACTGCTTATCTTCTTAGTCAGCGCGGGAATAACGATATTCCTTCGCAATCCTCTGTATGTCGGCGGTATGGGCTTCTTCTTAAGCAATGCGGAGCGCGACGGCGAGATTGGTGAATTCGGTCTTGCATTCAGAAAGAATTATCTGCAGATCGTACTTGGCATGATGTTACGCGGACTGTATATTATCCTCTGGTCACTGTTATTCGTCATCCCCGGTGTCATCAAGGCATATGAGTACAGAATGGTTCCTTACATTCTTGCAGACAACCCTGACATCAAGCAGCGCGATGCGTTTGATCTGAGCAAGGCTATGATGCGCGGCAACAAGTGGAGAGCATTCGTGCTTGACCTTTCATTCATCGGCTGGGGCCTCTTAAGCCTTCTTACATTAGGACTGCTCACAATATTCTTCGTAGGACCTTACGAGCAGCAGACCAATGCTAATCTCTATCTTGCACTCAGAGGTGAGATGGAGCCTGAAGCAGCAGAAACAGTAACTTATGACAACTATATGGAAATGAACTAAGTTTGGTGGTGTGTAATGACTTACAAAATTCTTGTAGCAGATGATGAAGATGAGATCCGTCAGCTCTTGAGACTCTATCTTGAGAAGGACGGTTACGAGGTAGTCGAGGCCGATAACGGCCTCGACGCCTTGGAGTTGTGTAAAAAGGGCGATATCAGCATGGCGCTGCTCGATATCATGATGCCTAAGATGAACGGTTATCAGGTTATCCAGAAGGTGCGTGCTGAGAGCAATATACCTGTGATTGTTATTTCCGCCAAGACTCAGGACGAGGACAAGATTCTCGGTCTTGATCTGGGTGCGGATGATTATATCACTAAGCCCTTCAACCCGCTCGAGGCTATCGCAAGAATTAATTCAAACATCAGGCGCTTCTATAAGCTCGGCGCGGGAAGCGTGGCCAGTGAATCTGTTAAGGTTAAGGATCTGAGGCTGGAGCTTAATGAGTGCACCCTGTACAAGAATGATGAGCCGATTGTTCTGACCTCGGTTGAGTTCAGAATCATGAAGATGTTCATGGAGAATCCCGGCAAGGTGTTCACCAAGCAGCAGATATATGAGACCGGCTGGGAGGATGATTTCATCGTGTCCGACAACAACATTCTGGTCTGCATCAGCAAGCTCCGTGCGAAGCTGGGCGGCGGTGAGAATGAGTACATCAGAACTATCAGAGGTTTAGGCTACCGATTGGAGAAGGAATAAGCTATGGAAGACATTAAGTCTATTCGACGTTTTTTGATCAGAAAGTTTCTTCTGACCCTGATTCTCGTAGGCATAGCGCAGCTGATTCTGAACATGGCGATGAGAACCGCAATCATGCCGCTCTTCGAGCGGATAATAGGACTTGGCGGGTTCTTAAGCGGGCGAAGCCTGACGGAGGGCATCAGTGCCTTTTTGTCATGTCTTCTTACCCTGTTTATGCGTTCCGTAATCGGTTCGGGAAGCGTAATCGACAGAATTATCAACAGCCCCTGGGCAGCAGGTACCTTTGGTGAGGCTGCGATAGAGTCAGCCAGAGCGTTTGACGCGAACATCGGTGATACGAGACTCTGGCTCTACGCCATCAAGGTAGTTGTTCTCTGCAGCATTCTGGTCGCTATTTGGGTGCTTCCTTTTGTTATCGGCGCAACAATCTATTCGCAGAGAGTTCAGGCCAAGATTACAGAGCTTGAGAACAGAAGAATCGCGCGCGAGAAGGAATACGAGAAGCGCAGAAATCTTCTCCTGTCTGACATTACACACGATATTAAAACACCTATCACTACCATGGCAGGTTTCTCCAAGGCTTTGGCTGACGGCACGGTGCCGGAGGAGCAGAAGCAGGAGTACCTGGATGCGGTATACAACAAGTCCATGAAGGTCAGCGAGCTCGTAACAATGCTCTTTGACTATATCAAGATGGACAGTCAGGGCTATGTTCTCAATAAGACAGACCTTGATTTTTGTGAGTTCATACGCGAATGCGTTGCGGGAACCTACGCAGAGTTCGAGGATAAGAAGCTCGAGGTCGAGCTCGATATCCCTGAGACCAGGATTATGGTGAGTGCGGACCGCATGCAGTTAGAGCGCGCCATAAACAATCTTCTGACCAATACCGTCAAGCATAATGAGGAAGGAACGAAGATAGACATAAGAGTTAAGAAAGAACTGTCGGAGGTTGTATTCCAAATCTCAGACAGCGGAGCAAAAATTGATAAAGAAGATGCAATCCACATATTTGAACCATTCGTGAGAGGCGATAAGTCGAGAAAGTCAGGCTCCGGCAACGGACTCGGCCTGAGTATCGCCAAGAGGATTGTTGAAATGCACGGAGGAAGAATTCTTCTCATCCAGTACAACAATCCTGACAAGTATAAATACGTTAAGACATTTGAGATTAAACTGCCCTTGAAATAAGGGCAGTTTTTTTGTGTCGCAGTATACACTGCGCGTCACCCTGCGCGCGGGAACAAGACAGCTATCTTACTTGCAAAAACGAGAAAATTATGGTATTATATTCGAGGACGGGCGGTAGAGTATCACAAAATGCAAAGTACAACAGCATATACAACACAGTCCGTGTTTTATTTCCCAAAAAGGACAAAAAAATTGTAAAACAAAAAATTTTTGCTTTACAAAAATAATTTTGGCGAGTATAATGGAACCATAAGATGAGTAAGTAAAAAAGTCCGTTAAAGGACGCAAAAACTATAACATTTTATTCACTAACTAAAGGAGGCTTACACAATGGATTTTGAGAAAATCAAAGCAGCAGCACAGAGTTATGAGAAGGATATGACCAAGTTCTTACGTGAGCTTGTTAGAATTCCCGGCGAGAGCGCAGAGGAGAAGGGCCACGTTGATAGAATCGCTCAGGAAATGAAGGCAGTAGGTTTTGATGAGGTTGTTATTGATCCTCAGGGTAACGTTATCGGTTATATGGGTACCGGTAGCCGCATCATCGCTTACGATGCACATATTGATACAGTTGGTATTGGTTATCGTGATCTTTGGAAGTTCGATCCCTACGAGGGATATGAGACAGACATCGAAATCGGTGGACGTGGAACATCAGATCAGCTCGGCGGTATCGTTTCATCAGTATACGGCGCTAAGATCATGAAGGACCTCGACCTCATCCCCAAGGATGTTAAGATCATGGTAGTTGGTTCTGTTCAGGAAGAGGACTGTGACGGTCTCTGCTGGCAGTACATTATCCGCGAAGACAAGGTTCGCCCTGAATTCGTAGTTTCTACTGAGCCTACAGACGGCGGTATCTACAGAGGACACCGTGGACGTATGGAAATCAGAATTGATGTTGTTGGTGTTTCTTGCCATGGTTCAGCTCCTGAGCGTGGTGATAACGCTATTTACAAGATGGCTGACATCCTTCAGGATGTTCGTGCTCTTAATGAGAACGATGCAGCTGATTCTACAGAGATTAAGGGTCTTGTTAAGATGCTTGACGCTAAGTACAACAAGGAGTGGGAAGCAGCTAACTTCCTTGGCCGCGGTACTGTAACAGCTTCACAGATCTTCTATACATCACCCAGCCGTTGTGCAGTAGCAGATTCATGTTCAGTATCACTTGACCGTCGTATGACAGCAGGTGAGACATGGGAGAGCTGCCTTGAAGAAATCCGTCAGCTTCCTGCATGCAAGAAGTACGCTAAGGACGTAACAGTTTCTATGTACAACTACGACCGTCCTTCATACACCGGCCTTGTATATCCTATCGAGTGCTACTTCCCTACATGGTGGATTGACAAGGATGACAAGATCACCAAGGCTTTAGAGGCTTCTTACAAGGGATGCTACGGCGACAAGAGAATCGGTACTGAGGAAGCTATGAAGATTCGTGCTTCAAGACCTCTTACAGATAAGTGGACATTCTCAACAAACGGTGTTGCTATCATGGGACGTAACAATGTTAAGTGCATCGGCTTCGGCCCCGGCGCTGAGTCACAGGCTCATTTCCCTAACGAGCATACCTGGAAGCAGGATCTGGTAGTATGTGCAGCTGTTTATGCGGGACTTCCTCAGATGTACGTAGAGCAGTAAGCATACGTTTAATTGGCCATCAATCATCAATTTGAACCTAATACAGTAAATAAACAGCCACAGCGTATATGTCTGATGCGAGCTTGCTCGTAATCAGACATATGCGTGGGGCGTATCTTTCTCCGATGTACTTTCGGAGAAAGACAATTGCGAAGCAATTGGTTTATTTACGTATTTTGAGTGCACTACTCACATCAGATTGAAGTTCATGTATCAATCAAGTGTACATGAATAACGGAGCAACGTGCAAAGCACGGTGCGGGAGTTATGAATGATTCGATTGCGGGAGCACTGAAGGTGCGGAGCAATCGTCAGTAAACACAATATATCTATTTTCGAGAAAGGAATATAACTATGATTAACATTTGTATGGATAAGAACCTTCAGGGTTACATTGACAAGTTGAACAGCCTTAACTTCAAGGATATGTACAACAACGATTTCTTCCTTACATGGGATAAGACAGATGATGAGCTTTCAGCACTCTTCACAGTAGCTGACGCACTTCGTTATCTCCGTGAGAACAACATTTCAACCAAGATTTTCGAGAGCGGCCTTGGAATTTCACTCTTCCGTGATAACTCAACCCGTACCCGTTTCTCGTTCGCATCAGCTTGTAACCTTCTTGGTCTTGAGGTTCAGGACCTTGATGAGGGCAAGAGCCAGATCGCTCATGGCGAGACAGTTCGTGAGACCGCTAACATGATCAGCTTCATGGCTGACGTTATCGGTATCCGTGATGATATGTACATTGGCAAGGGTCATACCTACCAGAAGGCAGTTTCAGAGGCAGTTCGTACAGGTAACGCTGACGGCGTTCTTGAGCAGGCTCCTACACTTGTTAACCTTCAGTGCGATATTGACCATCCTACACAGTGCTGCGCAGACCTTCTTCATGTTATCCATGAGTTCGGCGGCGTAGAGAACCTTAAGGGCAAGAAGGTTGCTATGACATGGGCATACTCACCTTCATACGGCAAGCCCCTTTCAGTTCCTCAGGGCGTTATCGGTCTGTTCACACGTTTAGGCATGAACGTAGTTCTTGCTCATCCCGAGGGATACGAAGTTATGCCTGAGATCGAGGAAGTAGCTAAGAAGAACGCAGCTGCTAACGGCGGTTCATTTACAAAGACAAACAGCATGGCTGAGGCATTCAAGGATGCTGATATCGTTTATCCTAAGAGCTGGGCTCCTTTCAAGGCTATGGAAGAGAGAACAATCCTCTACGGCAACGGCGATACCGACGGTATCAAGGCACTCGAGAAGAAGCTCCTTGCTCAGAACGCAGAGCATAAGGATTGGGCTTGCACCGAAGAGATGATGAAGCTTACCAAGAACGGCAAGGCTCTCTACCTCCACTGCTTACCCGCAGATATTACCGGTGTCAGCTGCAAGGAAGGCGAAGTTGATGGCAGCGTATTCGATCGCTATCGTACTCCTCTTTACAAGCAGGCTAGCTACAAGCCTTACATCATCGCTTCTATGATTTTCCTTGCTAAGGTTAAGGATCCCGCTAAGACTCTTAAGGATCTTGAGAAGCGCGCTACTGAGAGACATATCGGTTAATTAGTGTTTTAAAGTATATTTACCAAAATAATCAAAGTCGGGCCGAGGTGTATATCTCGGCTCGCATATTCTGAAATACACAAAGGAGAAGGAATATGAGTCGTATAGTAATCGCACTTGGCGGCAATGCTCTCGGCAACACACTTGCAGAGCAGATGAGCGCAGTTAAGACAACAGCTAAGGCTATCGTAGACCTTATTGAAGAAGGTCATGACGTAGTTATCGCACATGGCAACGGACCCCAGGTCGGCATGATCAACCAGGCTATGCTTGAGTACAGCCGTATCGCAGAGGGCCAGGAGCCTATGCCCTTATCAGTTTGCGTGGCTATGAGCCAGGCATACATCGGATACGATCTTCAGAACGCTATCCGTGAGGAAATGGTTAACCGTGGCATTAACAAGCCCGTTGTATCTATGGTTACACAGGTTAGAGTTGACGCTAACGATCCCGCTTTCTCAAATCCTACCAAGCCTATCGGCAAGTTCATGAACAAGGAACAGGCCGACAAGTTCGCAGCCGAGAACGGCTACACCATGAAGGAAGACGCAGGCCGCGGC
>X415_White_Rhinoceros__coassemble_247_pt1 | contig 14150 bp, 7 predicted proteins | sample X415_White_Rhinoceros__metabat2_high_PE_001 | metagenome-assembled genome bin X415_White_Rhinoceros | reverse complement strand
TGCAGGAGGGTTGACTACAGGGATATAGATTGGCTCATCATCAGGAACATATGAATTGAATGTACGTGAATAGTATACATCAATTACATTGCCTCTCTCGTTTAATGAGTCAATAGCTGCAGGTGAAACATTATCGCAGTTATAGTACTTCTCACCAAAGTTAACCTGCTTGAGATCATCGGTAAATATGAACTTAGCGCCTACATATACCTTGTCACCAAGGAATCCGTTAGTATTGTTACCAAGTAGAGTCTTAGTATCAGTACCGTCATCGGTAGTAATACCGGTGTAGGTATCAGTTGAGCTGTAGTGATGGTTAATAATAATTTCTGCACCAACGCGGGTATCAGTTGTACGAACATAGGTAAGCGTTATTTCGTTCTTGCCCTCAATGAAGTTGAATGAAATATCGTTAACAGCAGCAATTTCTGTGTTGTCATAAGTAAGCTCAATTCCTTCTGAAGCTTCAACCTTATTAAGAACATACAGACCACCCATTGTGGCAGGAGTAATGCTGTGCCTTATTGTAGCGTATGAGGTACCCGTATTAGTACCAGACTGCGTATCAATCACTGTTCCATCCCAGTCATAGGTAATGTAGTTGTGAGTAATAGCGTACTCAATTCCAACAGATTTGTCATTAATCTTCTCAAAATAGAAGTCAATTACATTGCCGTTCTCACCTACGGTAACCTTAACAGCAGCAGCCTTAGCAACTTCTTCTTCATCAACCTTAACTGACTTAAAGTTATCCGATGTGAATCCATCGATAAGACTGTAGGACCCTGTGTAATCCTCACCAACGTACTTAGGTGTCTCGGTGGGAGTTCCATCAACCTTAACAGGCTCATTCTCAGTTCCATTCACATTAATATCAATTGTTGTGAAATGTGTATTAACAGTAACCTTAGCCTTAGGAAGCTCAACCTTCTTATCGTAGTTATAGATAAACTCTTCATCAGCCTTGGTAAGAGTCTGTACTAAAGCAGGATTGCCTGAGTTTGCAGAGTAGTTATCCTTCTCGCCGCTTGTAACTGTAATTCTCTGTCCTACATAGTAACCGGTCTCAGGAGCATATTTTGCATCCTCGGTACTGTCTTCTTGGATTCCTGCTGCGTAGTAACCTGCAACACCGTTCTCAACAGTCATATTCCATGTACGGTATACATTCTTAACAGTTACATTGACAGGCTTTAATTCACGTACATCAACATCTCTTTCGAATGTAAGGTAAATAACATTAGTTCCTGACTGAAGGACATCAATCTTTGTTACATTGCTTTCAGCTGCAGTGTAGGTATTGCCCTTAAATGTAGCATAGCTTGTATAATCTGTTTCTGTAATCTCGAAACTATTGCCTACAGTAAGTTTGTCAAATGTCTTAACAGCGCTGCCGTCATCTCTTCCGGTGTAAGAAGTGAGCTCGCCTTCCTTAATCTCCTTACCACTCTTCAAGTAGGTAATCTCAACACGGACGTCAGTCTCGCTACGATTATCTGCTGTATCCTCATGAACATAGATAAGGTTAAGTGTCTGATTATTAGCGCGGACATCAGTGATAGAATCTGATAAATCTTCTTTGAAAGTATAGCCTTCCTTAGAAACAGTATTAACAGTTACCTTCTGACCCTGATAAAGCACACCGCTTGTAGGATAGCTAACTACATCTGTATAATCTGTAGTCCAATGCTCCTCAGTAGTGGTGCCTGTAATAACTTCCTTGGTAGGATCATCAATTGCAGCTGCGGTTGTTACAACAGTCTCAACTGTCTTAGTCTTGTAAATATGATTAACCGTAACACCTGCGTTGACAGGATATACATCAGCAGCCGTGTAATACAGATTGATAACATTGTTGTCATTATTAGCGTCTACTGTAATTGAATACATATTAGCTGCGCTTGCAGTGTATTCCTTGCCACTTTTATCCTTGTTATCTGCAGTGGCAGTGTAGGTCTCGCCAATACGGTAATTTGTTACGGGAGCATTCTCTTTATTATCGGTAACAACCTCTGACTCAAGATCTCCGTTATCATCGATATACCACTTTGTATATGAGTAATTATGGATAACCTTCACTGTTGCTGTTGCAGGCCAGTTAGTATTCTTTTCATAATATACATCAACGGTATTCTTACCGGCAACAAGCTTCTCGGTGTTACCAAAATCAGAATCTGTATTGTTGAATTTAACATTAACTAAAGTCCAGCCCTCGTCCGTATAGTCATCTTTCGAGAGAATTGTATACTGTGTAGTTGCCTTCTGTGATTCTACTAATACCTTCTCGTCTGATTTAGTCTCAACATCAACCGAAATATATCTGCCGGTAGTATCATTCAGCTTATATGTATGATTAGTATAATGTCTTACTTCTACTACACTTGCATCCGCACGTGCATCTCTTTCAAAGCAAAGAATAATCCGGTTATTAACTACCTTCTTGTCGTTCTCAACACCGTCAGCGACAAGCTTCGTAATTTCAGTTACAGAAGTATAGTTAACTTCTTCCTTATTCGCGTTCTCGTATGTAGTCTCAGTTACATAATTATAACAATTACCAGCATATACATCTGTCGCAAGTGCTTCGTACTTAAATCCGTCACCTACATAATGATTGCCAGAAACAGGTTCTATAATTGTACCGTCAAGATGCTTTATTTCATCATCGTTGATAGTAACAAATACCTTAACAATATCTATCGAAGCAGGTATCGGATCGTAATAAAGTTTCATTACGTTCTGCGACTCATCATCCTTAATGATTACGCTTGTATTGCCAAGTGTACTGTTATAGAAGTAGTCCTTAAATGCATCAGCATAGTTGCAATCAACTTCAGCTATTGTAACAGTCTTGTTAAGACGGGCGCAGCCTTTTATTGTAATACCAGGTTCGTCGCTATACTCACCGGTTATCTTGTCCTTCTTATAGTAGTACACACTGTAAAGATACGTAGGTGCAGTAGCAGTAAGCATCGGAACGTTGAAGTTCAGAGTCTTGCCGTCATAGGTAAGCGTAGTTACATCGTTGGTAGGAACATTAGCTCCATCCGCTTTGTTAGCAGCAAAGGTATCCATGTTAAAGGTTACATGGTAGGTATAGGTGTAATTATATACCATCTTACCTGCTGTAGAAGAGTCAGGAGTACCTGCCTTTTCAGGATCAAGAACCCAGGTAAGAGTATTTGTATCTTTGTCAAACTTTAAAAACTTATCGTTATCAGCGATTGTTGAAGCAAATGTAACATACTCACTCATGGGATCTGTTACAGTCCAACCTGCACCGGTAGAACCAACCTTAATTGACTTAAGCACTGAATTGAATGCCTTAGCAAGGTCGTCTGTACTGGATGCTGTGAATACAGCCTTGTTATCTGATTCTGTTCCGTCAGCTAACATATAATTAGATGACATAGCATTTAACAGATTCTCAATAGTATAAGAACCCTTGTTAACAGCCTTTTGGATATAATAAGCATCGTGATGTTCGAAGCTTGACTCATTACAGTTCTTACAATTATTTGAGTGATTACTCTTCCTTGACCAGGTTGAAATCTGATTCATATTGTCAACACGCTCAGGAAGTAAAGCATCACAAGCATCATTTACATAGAACTTTTTGCCAGAATAATTATGATATGTGGACCAATTTGTATTCACATACTTATATGTTGTCTCTGAAGTAGTAACCTCATAGCATTCCTCATTAATAGTGTAATTATCGCTTTCAAGGAATAATGAATAGAGATTACCACCAGCACTTTTAACTGCATCAGCGCCAGCTATAGCACCGTTACACTTATCCTTAGTAATTTTAGTACCATTGCCATCTTGTATGCAGTCATCTGTGATACTATCAGTTGAACTTGAACTTCCCGTATATCTAAATGTAGGGCCTCCATCCGAGAACATAATGACATACTTGTATTTCAAATCTTTGACATCTGACATGCCAAGTCTGTTCGCAGCAAGCTTAAGACCAGCCTGCATATTGGTTCCACCACCAATACCGTTGGATGAATCATCAATACTAATACCGCTGATAGCATTTTTTACGTCATTAAGATTGCTGTCAACAACAATATTCTTCCAATCTGTAACCTTAGCGGCTTTGGAGGCAAACTTAACGACTGATACCTTAACATTGCCTCCATTCTTTGAAGCCTCAGTAGCAAGACTATCCATAAAATCCTTAGCTGCTGTCTTCGCACTGGTAAGAGGTTTATGTTTATCTGTATTCTTCATTGAATTTGAAACATCAAACAACAAAAGAACAGCAATATCATTGCTTGTTACTGTCTGGCTTGTCTTCACATTGAGTGTGATATCATAACCTTCATTCTTAGAAGCAATAGTCTTGCTAATCTCGATGTTACCATCCTCTGAAGTTACTTTAGCAGTCTTTGTTGTTTTGCTAACATCAACTTCTCCATGCTCGTTCACTGTTGCATAACCAGACGCAATGCTAACTGTACCTTCACTAGGTTTAGGTTCATCACTTGCTGCACGGGTGTTAAGACCGTTCAGGTTAATGGTTCCAAGTACCAGAGCCACAACCATGGTTAAGCAAAGAAACTTCTTGAAATTCTTTGAAACAATTCCCTTGAGTCCTTTCATAACTTTCCTCCTATAAATCCTTTCCTATAAATAATTCCAATCTCAAAACCAACGAGGTGCATTGTACAATAATGAGGTTACCGTACAGATACATTTCGCCGATTTAAAGCTACAAAATTGCATGGAACTATTATGACGAAAAAAGTTACAAATTGGATACATTTTGGATGCTGTTCAATGAATATTTTCGACATGCTTTTGTACATGTGCTAAAACTGCGGGTTCGCGCAGATTCAGCACTTTTTCGACGGTGGGTTTGCAGAAGGTTACAAATTGTACAATGCAATTTGCATCGTAAGATTTTGCATAACAATTTTACGAGAAGCGGGATTTAGCAAACATGACAAGGGGTCAGTCCTTTTTTCACATTTGTGACAGGGGGTCAGACCCTTTTACACAAATGTGAAAAAGGGTCTGACCCCCTGTCACATAATATGCTAAAATATAGGCTATAAAACACGAGGAGGAAGCATTATGGGTAAGAAACTTGTAGCGTATTTCAGTGCGACCGGCAAGACTGCGAAGGTTGCGAAGATGATAGCTGAGGCGGCACAGGCCGAGATTTTCGAGATCAGGCCCGCAGTGCCCTACACGCGTGCTGATTTGAACTGGATGACGAAGAAATCGCGCAGCTCCATAGAGATGTCGGACCCCACATCGCGCCCGGCCATTGCCGCTACGCTTGCCAACCCTGAAGACTATGACGTAGTCTATCTCGGATTCCCTATCTGGTGGTATGTTGCCCCCACGATTGTCAATACATTTTTGGAGTCAGCTCCTTTTAAGAATGCGAAGATTGTGCTGTTCGCAACCTCCGGAAGCAGCGGCTTCGGTGAGACTGCAACCGAACTGCGCGGCTCAGTCGACGACAGCTGTGAAATCATAGTCGGCGAAGTTCTGAACAGACCTAAGGCTGACAAAATCGCAGCTTTCGTTACAGGCATACTCGGGTGAGTGGATGGGGCAATGGGGACGGTTCTTGCTGCCCCAGTACTGGGGCAGCAAGAACCGTCCCCATTGCCCCACAGTTTTTCGTTATAAGAGGTCTATATGGGATTTTGGTTGATAGTTCTTGGAAGTGTATTTCTGGGTGCGATTGCATGCGGGATTTACCTCGTTACGCACGTGATGAAATTCCGCTTCATGCGGAGGCTAAGGGATGAACGCGGAATTGGCAGAGTTTCTGTTATTTTTATTTCCCTCGGAATAATTCTCGTGCCGGTCGGAGTCCTGCTCATCGCGCTGGGCACGATGAACGCGGTGATCTGCGTGATTCATCTGGCGCTGTTTTGGATTGTGTGCGACCTTGTAGCGTTTGTTGTGCGGAAGCTTCGAAAGACAGACGGTGAAGGGGCCGGTATCCGCAATGCGCAGGATGACGCGGTTAAAAGTCGCAAGCCGTATGTTGCCGGAATCTGCGCGGTCGCGCTGTGCCTTTTGTACCTCACCTGCGGGTGGATTCTCGCGCATCAGGTGAGTGCGAAGGAATACGAACTTGCTACTGCGAAGGAGCTGCACGATTCTAATGACTCAGACAGTTCTCGGGGTTTGAGGATTATACAGTTCGCGGACGCGCACATTGGGACGACCTTTGACGCTTCGGGATTTGAGAAGGCTGTACGCAAAATGGCTGAGTATAGGCCTGATATAGTTGTCATCACCGGCGATTTCGTGGACAACGACACGCCTGAGGAGGATTTTGTCGCATGCTGCGAGGCGCTTGGCGAACTTAGGGCGAACACGCAATACGGGATTTACTACGTATATGGCAACCACGATAAGAGCTTTGTGAGCAACATGCTAAATGCACGCGGAGGCGCGCGGGTTGCAGAAGAGCTTAAGAAGAACGGAGTTGTTGTACTTGAGGATGAGGCAGTGCTTATTGATGGGCGTTTCTATGTTATCGGGCGACAGGATTTCTCGCGCGGCGAGGGCCCCGGCGGGCGCGCTTCGATTGCTTCGCTCACTCAGGACCTGGACCGTAGCAAATACATGATTGTGCTGGACCACCAGCCTCGCGATTACTCCTTAGAAGCTGCAGCCGGCGTTGATCTGGTGCTCTCGGGCCACACGCACGGCGGACAGATGCTTCCACTTGCTCCTCTTGTCGGCCTGCTTGGCAGTAACGACCTCGTGTACGGACACGAAAGGCGCGACGGCACGGATTTTATTGTGACTTCAGGCATCTCGGACTGGGCGATCGCCTTTAAAACAGGGTGCAGGTCAGAGTTTGTAGTCATTGATGTGAAGTGACCCCTTGTCACATCACAAGCTGTAGTTATAGGATTCCAGCAGCATGCTAAAGATGCTGCCCTCGCCTAAGCTGACAAAGTGGAAGGTAGGGTTATTGAAGTCAGAAGCGTCGAAGTCGAAGAAATCGCGCTCGTGGCTTTCGAATTCTTCCTCGGTGCAGTCACTGCCGTCATTTCTATAGCAGGTGTGCTCTTCAGATGTAATGTTGCCGTTCTCATCGTACTCGGTGTACCAGCCTTCGCTGCCGGCTGAGCCAAGGTAACGGATACAGTCATCATCACTTGCATATGAAATCACATGATAGTAAGTGAGGGCATCTGATGCAGCGAATGTATCGTAATACTCGTAGGAAGGAATTACATAGTAGTATGTGCCGTCATTGTAATACTGATGTATGTCGTAGGTATTGACGAAATCAGGCTGAGACAGACTCTCGTATGCTTCGCCGGTCTCGCCGTCTACATAGCGAATCTCATTCACACCGCTAAGGTCATCGTTCACCTCGTAGTAAGACATCCTGTAATCAAGTGACCAGTTCCACTCTTCCTCGCAGATCAGTTCCAGTCTTCCGTCGTTATTTAAATCACATACTGCGTAGTACACTTCGTCTGCCTCATCTACAGGCAGCCACTTCTCGCCCGCATCTGCAAGTGCGTGAAGCTGAGCGTATATTCCCTTGGAAGCGTCCAGCGCGCCCTCGGGCGCATCACTCATCTCTGTAACGGTAGGAGCTGCAAGCATCTCAGCAGTAATTCCGTATATATTCTGTTTTTCACTGATAAGCTTCTGAAGCTCGTCATCGCTGATAATCATGATGCCGTCATTCTTACATTCCTCAACGTATGCATCCTCAGGCATAACACCGTTGCCGTCGAAATCGTAGAAGGTGTAGTAGCAGGATCTCTGATAAGCCGCATAGAGATCATCGAACGAATCTGCATCCCACTCATCATCAAAGCGCTCAAATTCAGTAACCTGAAGTATGTATCCGGTATCTGTGTAGTACTCTTCAGCCGGCGAAATCGTCGTATCATAGGGTAAATACATCGAAGGTATCTTTAACTCGCCCAGATTGCTATAATCCATAGCCGCATATACGAAACACATGCATGCATCGCCGTCGATTAAGTAGTAAGTATTAACCCCCAGGTTAGCTCCGCCGCTGCCATACGAGCATACAAGTCCGGCCTCGTTGATTTCTGCAAACTCGCGGTAATACGAGAAGAACTCGCCTGCATAAACAACATAACCGTCTACCGCACTGAAAACAAGATACTCATCGTAGGGTACATCATAATCACTTGTGCTCTCAAGCGTCAATCCTACAAGCAGGTCCGGATTGCCGTCCAGCGCGCAGTCAATAAGCGCGTATTTAACAGTACTCACCTCGTGCTCGATAAGCATCGTCTCATCAATATCAAGTGTAAGTCCCTCAATTATTTCCCCGAGGAAATACCCTTCTTCGCTCTTAAACTTCCCCGAGAGAAGACTCATGGTCCATGCCCGCTCGTTGCCGTTTAAGAAATCATTGTACATTGCAACTGCACTGTTCCAATGAGCGTCCTTTGAAGGATCAGTTGCAATCGGTCCGCCTGCTGCGTCTGTGTCTGTATTCTGAGCAGGCTCAGTGACAGCTGCTGCCTGATTGTTATTGTCTGTATTGGCAATCGGTGCCTCGGTAACAGGCGCCCCTGTAGGTGCAGGCTCTTCTTTTGAAGTCTTCTTACAGCCTGTAAGCAGAGTCGTAAGCATTGTAATAACTACTAAAACCGTTAATATCTGTTTCTTCATAAATACTCCTTGAACTGTAAAGTGGGACTATTATACACCTAAACTCATTTTTGAGCAATTCTCCGTAAATTCTTAATATTTACCGTGTTTTGGTGTATTTCGCATTGACATTTCTAAGAAATGGGATTACCATACAAATTAGAGCAATCCTCCGTAATTTTTTATTATTTACGGACTTTTAGAAAGGACACGCTATGATCTATACCTACGAAGAATGTATTGAGAAATATAAGAGTGCCTACCAGATTAAAAAATCCATAGAGCGACATGACCTCTACAAAATAGAGCCCGGAATATACTCTGATAACCAATATGCATCTCAGACTGCCGTCATGATGAAGAAGTATCCGCATGCCGTATTTACACTTGACAGCGCTTTCTACTATCACGGACTTACGGACACTATTCCCACGCAGTATCATTTGCTGACAAATAAGGACGCTAACAAAATTGCCGACTCCAAAATTAAGCAGAGCTATGACAACTGTTCAAGCATGGATATTGGTGTTGAAGTCATTAATTACGACGGTGACGAGATACGCGTGTTTAACAAAGAGCGCTTGCTGATTGAGTTAGTCAGAAACAGGACTAAATTGCCCTTCGATTACTACAAAGAAATCATCGGTAATTACAGAAAGTTAGTCAATCAGTTAGATTTTCAGGCTATAGAGGAATATGCTAAAGCATTACCCAAAACGGATTTAGTAATGAACACCATAAAATTGGAGGTTCTTTGATGAATCTGCAAGAGTTGATTAGATTCAGTTTTTAACAGAATACTTAGCTTTCTACGGAGGAATTCTTATGGGGATTTTGAATAAAATTGACATTAACATCCCGCCGCACGAGACGGCGAGCCGTTACACGGATTTGAATATTGGGCAGATTGCCGCAGCAGTAAGTGAGTGCTGGGGCAGCAATGTGTCGCGCTTCTATCAGGATTTCGCAGCGGACAGCGAGGGGGAGCAGTACCGCCGCGAGGTATATGCGGGAATCAAGAAGGCGGGGCTTTATGAGACCCTGTGCACAGGCTGTGAGTTGATGCTTCAGGTTCTGGAGCTTGCCAAGGACCGTGAGAAGCAGGTCAAGCGCCAGCAGCAGATGCTGACACACGTACACGAGGTACAGATGTACTGCCGGGCAGTTGACGAGCTCTACCGCGCACTATGTGACAAAAGCATTCCTGACACACATAGCGAAGGCCTTATCCTGCTTCGCGATGAACTTGCTGCATATACGCAGAAGCCCGAATACGTTGCCATGCGCGATGAGGCGAATGCCCTTACGGAAGCTGTCGACGGACTCAATATAACCTTTGTTTACGAGAACGATAAACTCAAGTTCGCAGTCGAAGATCGTCCTTCGAAGGCAGCTATGCCTTCCACAGAGGCAGCTACAGCTGCGCCCGCTTCGAAGTCGCTTACATCCCCGTTCCGTAGCTTCAATGACCTCGCAGGTCTCGAGCTGGCGCTCATCGTCCACATAATTGAGTCCCGCCCGGAGGTCTTCAAACGAATCAAGAAATTCTACTCGCAGTACACGGAGTACCGTGAGGACTTCATCATGCAGTTTTTTGATGAGATACCGTTCTACCTGTCATACATCAAGTTCGAAAGATACATGCTAAGCGAAGGCTTTGAATTCACTATGGCGAGCGTTGACGAAGCAAGACCCATGGAGGCAGAAGAGCTCTACGACCTCGCACTCGCAATTGCCAATATAAAGAGAGGCAGACCTGTCGTCAGAAACGGATTTGTATACGAAGGAGATGAGCAGTTCTTCGTGCTCACAGGCCCCAATCAGGGCGGCAAGACCACCTTCGCAAGAAGCCTGGGGCAGCTGGTGTACCTCACCAAGCTCGGTCTGCCCGTACCTGCCAAACGCGCTAACATTCATTATTTCTCAGATCTGCTCACACATTTCTCAGTGGAAGAAAGCATCGAGACAGGACGAGGCAAGCTCCTCGAGGAGCTCGTGCGCTTAAAGCCCATGATGGAGCAGTCCGGAAGGCATTTCGTAGTAATTAACGAGCTGTTCACGACCGCAGCGAACTACGACGCCTGCATTATGGGCAAGAAGGTGCTGCAGCATTTCATAGAGAATAACTGCTGTGGAATCTACGTGACACACCTGACGGAGCTGCTTAGCGGCACCGACCACGCAACAGGCCTGTGCGCGCAGCTTGATGATAACGGCGTGCAGACCTTCAGAATTCTGCGCCGCGTCATGGAATACAACAACTGTGCCGCAGCGCAGATCAACAAATACAGACTGAATTACTCAGAGCTCCGTGCAAGACTGGGCATAACTGACACAAGCCTGGACACAGGCTTGGATACAAGCTTGGATGCAGGCAGAAAGGAGCTCGTATGAATATAAATCTTCTGTACAAAGACAGCGACCGCACCGCGCCCGAGTATTATTACGACTATAAGAACATCACACAGGACTTAAGTCTCGACACCCTCTTCACCGCGGCTTCTAAGGAGATTGTATTTGAAGTCACCGAGGTCAAGCGCGTGCTCGAGCCCGACCTCTACATCAAGTCAGTCATGCAGAAGGTCATGCTGACTCCACTGCACAGCAGAGAGGAGATAGCGTATCGTCAGGACATAATTAAGGACTTAATTCCGAAGCAGGAAGTTCTAAAGGATATTTACCAGAGGGTGAGCTGTATGCTTGCCGAGTGGGACAAGCTCGGCCGCAACGTCAAGGGCTCCAAGGCAGGCAAGGATGGCATGACCAAGCTGATTACCAGAATCTACGAGCTGATTCTGATTCGCGACACGCTGAGCTACCTGAAGCGTACCGTAAGCGGCATGGATGCGGCCTCAGAGGGGCTTCGAAGCTTCGCCCGCCGCCTGAGTGAGCGCTACAGTGACGAGGTTGAGGAGAAGCTTAGCCGCATGCTCGACGACATCTCTTTCTTCGTTAGAGAAAGCTCCGCCGAGGGCATGGTCAACCGCCCCCGCATAACCGTAAGCTGCAACATCGGAAGTAACGGCCGCCTTGCGGATTTCTCGCTGCTTGAGCTCTCGACCCATGAGCGGAAATACCGCGATTCCAACAGCACCATAACCAAACTTCAGAACTATTTCTCGTCGCTTGCGCCTGACGTTATTCTCTGCGGCAGCGACCCGGACTCCATGAGTCAGGCCCGCCAGATTGAATATGTCGTGGTCAAAGGCATTGTCGACGAATGGGATGAGTTCTACCGCGAGTTCGAGGGCTTCTTCGACAGTCTCCTGTACCAGCTGGCCTTCTACCGCGGCGCGATGCTGCTCACGCAGCACATGAAGCGCTACGGTCTCGACTACTGTTACCCGACCGTGACAACCTCTGACCGCCTCGTGTTCACCGAGCTCAAGGAGTTCGTCATGTGCCTCACCCAGACCGTGAACCCCATCGGCAATACCTGCTCGATGGAGGACCGAATGCTGATTATCATCACCGGCGCCAACCAGGGTGGCAAATCGACCTTCCTTCGAAGCATCGGCATCGCCCAGGTCATGATGCAGTGCGGACTGCCCGTCACTGCCGAGCGGTTCGTGAGCGGAATATTCCCTAATCTGTTCATGCATTTCACCCGCCGTGAGGACTCGCAGATGAACAGCGGACGTCTCGACGAGGAGCTCGGCCGCATGAACCAGATTGTGGAGCACATCGGCCCCGACTCACTGGTTCTTCTGAACGAATCCTTCGCGACAACCACCGAGCGCGACGGCTCGATTATCGCCTATGACATCATCAGGGCCCTCACCGAGGCAGGCGTGAAGGTCATAACCGTTACACATTTACTATCATTTGCGCAGAGAATGTACAAAGAGAGCAGCGACGGGGACAGCCGCTGCGGAATTGAGTTCTTGTCCGCCGAGCGCATGGGCGACGGCCGCAGGACCTACCGAATGATTCAGAATGTGCCGGAGCTCACAAGCTTCGGACTGGACCTTTATGAGGAGATTATCAGGTAACACCGGACGTTCTTCTCAAATACGCTATCCGAAATAAAGAACAGGCTTCCCGCAATTGCAGGAAGCCTGTTCTTTTTCTTATGTTTTGTTGTGTTTTGATTGTTTTTTGTTCCTTGTTTCTGTATCAGTGGTACTGATTAGAAGTTCTTACGACGAAGTGCAATAAGTACGCCGCCAAGTGCGATGCAAGCTGCGCCGATTCCGAAGAATAATGATGCAGGAGCAACACCGGTCTTAGGAAGTGCCTCGGGAGTCTCAACAACCTCGGGGATCTCAACGGTCTCGGGTGCGATCTCCTCTACCTTCTCCTCTTCCTCTGCGGGAGCCTCAGGAGTCTCAACTTCCTTGATATCCTCAACAACCTTCTCTTCCTCAACTACTACAGTAGCAAGAACTACGGGAATGTAATCGTTGTTGTCATTGTTGTCATTGTTATTGTTGTTTTCTACGGGTACAAATACAGGTCTAAACCAAATAACATGATCATTATTCGCATCATCAGAATTCACTTTGTAAATCTCGCCAGCGTAATAGTTTTCACCAGTCTCATTAAGTTTCCAATAATCAAACTTCTGATTCTCAGGAATTTCACCATCGTATTGCTGAACAGTAACTTCATCTCCGACTTCAAGCTTTGTAATATCTCCGCTTACTACATTGTTTTTGGCGAAAACTACTTCATAGTATGCAACATCCTTGAAAGTAGCCTTGAAAGTAAGTACTCCGTTCTCATCTGCAGCTGCAACGTCAATATACTCTACTAATTCATTTGCCGAGAATACATCATCGCCATATCCATCCACTAAAAGCCAGCCGATAAATTCTTTGCCATAAACTGTGCCGTTATACTCAGGAAGAGTAAGAATAAGATAACTACTATTCTCTTCATTAACTTTTACTTCAGAGCTAAGCTTGAGCTCAACTCCATCAATATCAAGGAAAACAGCTGTGTACTCAGGTGCCTTCTCTTCAGACTGCTTGTCACCAAGAACCGGATAACCCTTAAATTCTGCATTCTCATAGTTTGCATAAGCTGTAATTGTCTCTCTGTCAGCAAGCTTAGCGTATTCTCCATCACCCTTCCATGTATCGCCAAAGCTCCAACCAAGTAATTCTTTGCCTTCAGGGATATCTTCATATGTTGTAGGAAGAGTAATCTCAGCTATATAAGCGCCATTTTTCATGTTGGGATTCTCCCAATCATAGTTGCTATCCCATTCTGCATTCTTAACTTCTACTGTATCAACAACTTTAGCATCTCTTCCTTCTTTGTTATAGAAATTAACTGTAATAGTAGTAGTCTTAACCTGCTCATCATGCTGATGGTCAAAATTATAATAACCCCACCACCAATGACGACCATATCCAGCATAAGCTGATGCCTGTGTTGTCTTGCCCATGCTTGTGAATACAAGTGCGAAAGCAAGAACGAGTGCTAATGCACTAAAAATCTTCTTCTTCATTTTTTGTTCCTCTCTTTTTTTGTTTTTTATTTTGTGCGGTCCGTTCCTACCCAATTTT
>X415_White_Rhinoceros__coassemble_246_pt1 | contig 14169 bp, 8 predicted proteins | sample X415_White_Rhinoceros__metabat2_high_PE_001 | metagenome-assembled genome bin X415_White_Rhinoceros | reverse complement strand
AAGATGCTCTTATTCAGCGACAGCCTTGATTTTGAGAGGGCGACCAATATCTTTGAGCATTTCCGCGGAAGAATCAAGGTGGATTTCGGTATCGGGATCTATATCGCGGACGATACGGACGTTCATTCCCTTAATATCGTCATGAAGACGACCAAGTGCAACGGCATGGATGTTGCCAAAATCAGCGATACTCCCGGCAAGGGAATGTGCAAGAATCCTGAGTATGTTGAGTATCTGCAGAGATGTATTGACTGGAGAATGAGCCATTGATTTTTGATACTGAACCGTGGCGGCCGGATGAAAGGAGAGGAATATGAAGAAGATAGTTGTTGTTATTGATATGCAGAATGATTTTATTGACGGTGTTCTGGGCTCTAAGGAGGCAGTCGCTATTGTAGATCCCATGGCTGAGTACCTTGAGAAGGCTTCAAAGGATTCGAACGTGCGCATCTGTGCAACCCGCGATACCCACGATGAGGCTACCTATATGCAGTCACAGGAGGGCAGGTTCTAACCTGTTATGCACTGCGGCAAGGGCACAAAGGGCTGGGAGATAAACGAGAAGCTCGCAAGCCTTATCCCGCTTGAGAATCGCATTGACAAGCCTAACTTTGGACTTACCCAGAAGGCGTGGAAGGAATTCTTAGGCGATGATGTCGAGTCAATCACACTTATCGGCGTGTGCACGGATATCTGCGTGGTTTCAAACGCGCTTGCCCTTAAGTCTTTATATCCTGAGACTCCGATTAACGTTATTCCTGCTCTCTGTGCAGGTGTTACACCCAAAAAGCACGAGGCGGCACTTGAGACCATGAGGTCATGTCAGGTGAATATGCTGTGATTCAGTTAAAAAAGGACACATGGCATTAGTGCCATGTGTCCTTTTTTTATAGGTTTGTCCCTCTGTCATAAATGTGAAAAAGGGTCTGACCCCTTGTCATCTTCCGAACAGGGTTCCGATGATGCCGCGGCCGAGGGATGCTCCGATGTTGCCGCCTAAGGTCTTGCCGAAGGTTCCGCCGATGGAGCTGCCGACTGACTTGCCAATCTGGCGTCCGATGGTGCCGGTTGTTGTAGAAGCAACTGACTTAACTGCAGACTTAACTGCCTTCTTCTGGGAAGCGGCCTTCTTGGCTGCCTCTTTCTCCAAAGCGGCCTGCTGCTTGGCAAGCTCCTTCTCCTGAGCGGCTGCAAGCTTGGCCTCTTCCTTGGCTGCAGCTTCCTCAGCTGCGGTCTGCTCGATGGAAATCTTGCGTCTCTCTAAGAACTCGAAGGCTGAATCGCGATCGAAGTAGTCGTTGTATCTTGAGTAGAGCAGTGATGACTTCATAACGCTGTCGCGGGTTGAATCATCGATAGCGCCCATCTTCGACTGAGGAGGAAGAATGGTTGTGCGCTGTACCATTGTAGGAATACCCTTAATGTCGAGAACTGAAACGAGTGCCTCGCCAGTTCCGAGCTCATCGAGTACCTTGTAGGTATCGAATTCGGGGTTCTCTCTGAAGCTCTGTGCAGCGGCCTTAACGCCCTTCTGTTCAGCGGGAGTGTAAGCGCGCAGCGCATGCTGAACCTTGTTGCCGAGCTGTGAGAGGATACCGCCGGGAATATCTGCAGGAGACTGTGTAATGAAGTAAATACCAACACCCTTGGAGCGGATGAGCTTAACTACCTGCTCAATCTTCTCGAGGAGGGCCTTGGAAGCTGAATCAAAGAGCATATGTGCTTCATCGAAGAAGAATACCATCTTGGGCTTCTCTAAATCGCCGGCCTCGGGAAGAGCCTCGAACAGCTCGCTCATGAGCCAGAGAAGGAAGGTTGAGTACATTCTCGGATGAAGGTTGAGCTTCTGGCAGTCGAGAACCTGAATGGTTCCGTGACCGTTGCAGTCGGTGCACAGCCAGTCGCTGATTGAAAGAGCGGGCTCGCCAAAGAACTTGTCAGCGCCTTCACTTTCAAGTGCCACGATGGCACGTGTGATTGCTGCTAAAGACTGAGGAGCGAGGTTGCCGTAGGACATTGAGTACTCCTGACGCTTCTCGTTAACATACTGAAGCATTGACTTAAGGTCCTTGATATCAATGAGGAGAAGTCCCTCATCGTCAGCGATCTTGAAAATAACAGTGAGCACGTCGCTCTGTGTATCGTTAAGGTCTAAGATACGCCCTAAAAGGAGCGGACCCATTTCTGATACTGTTGTGCGGAGGGGAAGACCCTTCTCGCCGTATACATCCCAGTAATTGGTGGGATACTTTCTAAAGTCAAATCCGGCCTCGTTAAGGCCCATAGCCTCAACACGTGAATCAACGTTAGAGTTGTGCTCGCCTGCAACGCTCATACCTGCAAGGTCACCCTTAACGTCTGCTAAGAATACGGGAACGCCTGCGTCTGAGAAAGACTCAGCCATAACCTTCAGTGTGACGGTCTTACCGGTACCTGTTGCGCCTGCGATGAGGCCGTGGCGGTTAGCCATGGAAGGGTAAATAAAAATCTCTTCCGAGCCTGATTTGCCGATAAAAATCTTGTTGTCCTTGTACATAATTCTACCCCCATTTGTATTTCTAAAAAACACTACTTCAATTATAACTTTTTGGTATATCAAAAGCAAATAGAATAGGGTAAAATAGTACACGGTGACCAGAACCGCCAAATGCATTTGAGAGGTGCAGAGATGAGAGAAGAAAGACTTTTTAACAGAAGCTGGGAGTTTGTTAAGCTCGCTATCGGAACAGAGTATTCTGATATGATGGCAGTGCCTGATGAGAGATGGCAGAAGGTTACGCTCCCTCACGACTGGCTTATATATAACACAAAGGATTTGTACGAGACGAGCTGCGGATGGTACCGCAAGTATATCGGAATCACCCTGGAAGAGGACAGACGCTATCTTATTAACTTCGACGGCGTATACATGAACAGCACAGTTTATGTCAATGGCACCGAGGCAGGCACCAACAGGTACGGATACAGCGCGTTTGAGTATGATATCACGGATCTTCTTACAGACGGTGAGAATATGATTGCCGTACAGGTAAGGCATGAGAGCCCCAACTCGCGCTGGTATTCAGGCGCGGGAATATTCCGTGACGTATACTTTAAGAATGTCCCTAAAACACATATCGCAACTGACGGAGTATACGTGTCTCCGAAGAAGATAAACGGCCGCTGGGTAGTCATAGCGGATACCGAGATAACAGGCAATCCCACAGAAACCATGGGCCTTAACTACAGCATAAGACTCTGCAAGACCAACCCGGGATGTGCGGGCACAATTATGAAGCCTGCAGCAGAGGCACGGGACTTTATAGTCGACGATTCTTCACACGGCGACAACTGTGCGGCCTGCGGACATCCCTGCGCATCGCGCGGCACTGTGCGCGTTTCGGATTTCGAGATGAACGGCGCGAGCGCGACCTTTGTTATCGACAATCCTTACGTGTGGGACATCACTAATCCCAATCTCTATGAGCTGCATGTAAGCCTCATGGACGGCGACGAGGAGGTCGACAGCGCGGATGTCAGATTTGGTCTCAGGGAAATAGAATACACTGCAGACAACGGCTTTAAGCTCAATGGCAGAAGAGTTAAGATTCAGGGCGTATGCGAACACCATGACCTCGGATGTCTGGGCGCAGCCTTTAGTAAGGATGCCATGCGCCGAAAGATGCTCATATTGAAGGACATGGGTGTCAATGCCATCAGAACCTCCCACAATATGCCCGCGAAAGGACTTATGGAGCTTGCGGATGAGATGGGCATTATGATTGACTCGGAAGCCTTTGATATGTGGAGAAGACCTAAGACCGAGTTTGACTATGCCAGATTCTTTGATGACAACTGTCATAAGGATATTACAAGCTGGGTACGGCGTGACCGCAATCACCCGTCAGTCATCATGTGGAGCATAGGCAACGAGATATATGACTGCCACGCGGACGAGGGCGCTGTGGAGCTTGCTGCTAAGCTTAGAAGCTATGTGGAGGAGAGCGACTATCTGCACAATGCTCCGGTCACTCACGCCTCAAACTTCATGCCCTGGGAGGGCGCACAAAGGTGCACCGACAAGCTTGCGCTCGCCGGCTACAACTACGGTGAGAAGTGCTATGACGAGCATCATAAGAAGTATCCTCACTGGAGAATCTATGGCAGTGAGACCTGCTCGACAGTACAGTCGAGAGGAATATATCATTTCCCTCTGGGTGTGAGCGTGATGGCGGATGACGACGAGCAGTGCTCATGCCTTGGCAACTGCACGACAAGCTGGGGCGCACCTAATGTCGAGTATGTCATTAAAGCAGAAAGAGACAGGGTATTCTCAGCAGGACAGTTTTTGTGGTCGGGCTTTGACTACATAGGCGAGCCCACACCGTATCAGACCAAGAACTCATATTTCGGGCAGATTGATACAGCGGGATTTCCTAAGGACACCTATTATATTTTCAAGGGTGAGTGGACGGATGCTAAGAAGGCACCGTTCGTGCACGTGTTCCCGTACTGGGATTTCAACGAGGGACAGCTTATAGATGTGAGAGTTGCCACTAACGGTGATTCGGCTGAGCTTATTGTGAACGGTCTGTCACAGGGAAGGAAGAACATAGACCACGAGCACGGCGATGTGCTGTGCCCTTCATGGCAGGTGCCTTATCACAGGGGCTATATTGAGGCTGTGGCGTATGACGCGGAGGGCAGAGAAATCGCAAGACAGAGGCGCGATTCCTTTGGCGAGGTGTGCGAGCTTAGGACAAGAAGGTTTGATTTCCACGGATCGGACGTCAACCTTGACATGGCGGAATTTTTGGGAGGAAGCATTAAGGGGCTCGGCAGCAGGCTGGCGTTCTTTGAAATATACGGAGTTGATAAGGACGGACACGAGGTGGAGAATGCCACTTCAAGCGTGAAGGTCACGGTTAAGAACGGAACCCTGCTCGGCCTTGATAACGGCGACAGCACTGATTTTGACCAGTATAAGGGCAGTGTAAGAAGGCTCTTTGGAGGCAGGCTGTTAGCGGTGGCCGAGGCAGACGAAGGCGTTGACGCTTCTGAGGTCTGCATAGAGGTGGCTTTGGACGATGATATTCCAATCCGTAAGCTGGAGCTTGTAAGCGAAGCGGGGCAAAAGCTTAATAAGGATTGTCCCGAGATTAACGTTAAGGTATGGGTATATCCTGAGAATGCCACATATAAGGATGATATCATCTGGGCAGCAGTCAACGATTATGCTGTCGACACTAACCTTGTGGAGCTTAAGCCTGAAAATGGCAGCTGCAGGGTTATCGCTAAGGGCGACGGTTCCTTCAGGCTCAGAGCCATGACACACAACGGAACCGACAGAATTAAGTGCATATCGGCTCTGGAATTTAAGGTTGAGGGCATGGGTGCTGCTTATCTGAACCCGTATGAGTTCATCGCAGGCTCCCTGTATACGGATTCCAAGGGCGATGTGGGCAACGGCAACGAGAAGGGTGTGGCGACTCCCCGCGAGGGCGACAGCTACATCGGATATGAGAACATTGATTTCGGACCTTTCGGTTCGGATGAGGTGACACTGCCGATATTCACACTTGACGGCAACGAGTATGTGCTTCAGATATGGGAGGGCAGACCGGGCGATAAGGGCAGCGAGCTTCTGTGTGACGGAAGATACTGCAAGCCTTCAATCTGGAACACCTATCAGCCTGAGACCTATAAGCTTGCGCGCAGAGTCAGGGGTGTGACGAGCATATATTTCACAGCGAACGCGAAGTACCATCTTAAGGGCTTTAGCTTCACAGCTCCTGATAAAGCGTATGCTACGGTATACGGTGCGGATGCGGACAGAGTGTACGGCGATTCATTTACCATAGGGCAGCAGGCCGTTACGGGAATCGGCAACAACGTCACAATGGAGTTTGGCGGAATGGATTTTGACGGACGAAGTGCCACAAGGCTTGTTATCTGCGGCAATTCACCGATAGAGAACAACTCGATTCATCTGAAGGTAATCGATGAGCAGACTAAGGAGGAGAGCATTACACTTCTTGAGTTTAAGCACTCGGACGGATATGAGGAGAGAGTCTTTGACGTACCTGCAATTACGGGCAATAAGACGGTACATCTGGTATTTCTTCCGGGAAGCTGCTTTGATTTTAAGTATCTCCGCTTTGAGTAGAATTGTCTGCAGACGAGATGCGGTTTGCTATGAGTTAAAAAAACGGTGCATTCCATGGGGGATGCACCGTTAGTTTTTGATTGAGTATCAGGCCGCGAAGTTACTGCTGATTTCTGTTACCGGAGCCGGCCTGCCTGTTAAGGCCCTTGTACTCGGAAGGCGTGCAGTTCTTAAGATTCTTGAACACTCTGTTGAAGGTAGAGAGCGAGTTGAAGCCGGACTGCATCGCAACCTCGGTAATTGAGATATCGGGCACAATCAGAAGTGTCTCGGCATGGTCGATACGCTTTCTGGTGAGGTAGTCGTAGTAGCTTACATTTGTGAACTGTTTGAACAGTCTCGCAAAATGGAACTTACTGAAGCCTGCGATATCGGCAAGCTCGTCGACGGTTACATCCTCTGTGCAGTGTTCGTTGATATAATTGCAGACGTTCATGAACTTCTGAACGTATTCATGCTGCTTGTTGGTAGTGAAGCTGTTGAAACGTGACTCCTGATTAGCGCTCTCACGGCCGAGATTAACGAAGAATGTGATAAGCAGCGAGTAAATGCGGGCCTCATGATAGGGCGCTCCGCCGAAATACTCGGACTCAATCTCGAGCAGGGTGTTTCGGAGCTCCTCAGCAAGCTCATCCCTGAGCTCCTCGTTATTCTTCTTGAGAATAATTGTGTAAGGATGGAGAGTGTGGAGCAGTGAATCCATACCCTTCAGGTTGCAGAGCAGTGAGTAGTCAACCTGCATGATAAGACGTGAGCCTGCGCCGGGACAGGTGAGCGTATGAAGCTCTCCGGGCGGGATGATGATAATGTCACCTTCGTTCAGCACGATTGTATCGCTGCCGATCTCGATGGTGTAAATATTCTCGAAAGGCATGATAATCTCCATCGCGGTGTGCCAGTGTACCGGATAATTATCAAGCTCCCTGTTGTGATGGACACGTACGCCGTTCATGCCGTTGTAGGCAACAGTTTCGACAATTCCATTCAGAATCTCTATCATATATTCTTCCTTCCCCTCTTAAACGTGCTCCCCTTAGTAAAACGTTCCATAAATAGCACAATTTGATTATACCCCTATAAAACTCAAATTGCAAATATTGCTATTTGAGAATTGCCTTATTTTATAAGGCCGAATAAGGCCCTGAGCCCAAATTCCTCATTTACATATGATAAAGGGTATGATAAAATGTATTCAAATTGGGTCAATATGGCCTAAAATTTTAAGGAGGTTTTATATGTCCAGAGCAAAACAATCAATGGATGGTAATACCGCAGCTGCTCATGTCGCTTATGCGTTTACTGATGTTGCAGCTATTTACCCCATTACCCCTTCCAGCCCTATGGCAGATTCAGTTGACCAGTGGTCAGCAGCAGGACAGAAGAACATCTTCGGCAACCAGGTTAAGGTAGTCGAGATGCAGTCTGAGGCAGGTGCAGCAGGTACCGTTCACGGTTCTCTTGCAGCAGGTGCTATCACAACAACATTCACCGCATCACAGGGATTACTCCTTATGATCCCTAACATGTACAAGATCGCAGGCGAGCAGCTTCCCTGCGTATTCGACGTTTCAGCACGTACAGTAGCTACCCAGTCACTGAACATCTTCGGTGATCACAGCGACGTATATGCATGCCGTCAGACAGGTTTCGCTATGCTTGCTGAGACTAACCCTCAGGAAGTTATGGATCTTTCTCCCGTAGCACACCTGGCAGCTATTGAAGGCAAGGTTCCTTTCCTTAACTTCTTCGACGGATTCCGTACATCACACGAAATTCAGAAGATCGAGAAGTGGGATTACAAGGATCTCGCTGAGATGTGCAACATGGACGCTGTTAAGGCATTCCGTGAGCACGCTCTTAATCCTGAGAAGCCCGCTATGCGTGGTTCTCATGAGAACGGTGACGTATTCTTCCAGCACCGTGAGGCTTGTAACTCAGCTTACGAAGCACTTCCTGCAGTAGTAGAGAAGTACATGAAGAAGATCAACAAGAAGCTCGGTACCAAGTATGACTTATTCAACTACTATGGTGCTAAGGACGCTGATCGCGTAATCGTAGCTATGGGTTCAATCTGCGACGTTGCAGAGGAAGTTATTGATTATCTTACATCCAAGAAGCAGAAGGTCGGCCTTATCAAGGTTCGCCTCTACAGACCTTGGGTTTCTAAGGCATTCCTTAAGGTTCTTCCCAAGACCGTTAAGAAGATTGCAGTTCTTGACCGTACCAAGGAGCCCGGTTCACTCGGTGAGCCTCTGTTCCTCGATGTTGCTACCACTCTTCGTGAGGCTGGTCTCAATGACATCGTTCTTACAGGCGGCCGTTACGGCTTAGGTTCTAAGGATACTCCCCCTTCGTCAGTATTCGCTGTATACAAAGAGCTCAAGAAGGCTAACCCCAAGAAGAGATTCACTATCGGTATCGTTGATGATGTTACCGGTCTTTCACTTCCTGAGGAGAAGCCCGCACCTATTACTTCAGCTCCCGGCACAGTAGAGTGTAAGTTCTGGGGTATCGGCGGTGATGGTACCGTTGGTGCTAACAAGGATTCGACAAAGATCATTGGTGACTACACCAATAAGTATATCCAGGCATATTTCCAGTATGACTCAAAGAAGACAGGCGGTATCACTATTTCTCACTTAAGATTTGGTGACAAGCCTATCAAGAGCCCTTACTACATCAACCAGGCAGACCTCGTTGCATGTCATCAGCAGTCCTACATTATCAAGGGCTACAAGATGGTTCAGGACGTTAAGCCCGGCGGAATCTTCCTTATCAACTGCCAGTGGAGCGATGCAGAACTTGGCCAGCACCTCAATGCAGAGGCTAAGAAGTACATCGTTGAGAACAACATCAAGGTTTACACTATCGATGCAGTAGATATCGCAGGCAAGATCGGTCTTGGCAAGCGTACATCAACAGTTCTTCAGTCAGCATTCTTCACACTTGCTAACGTTCTTCCCGCTGAGGAAGCAATCAAGCATATGAAGGAGAAGGTTGTTGCTAAGTTCTCTAAGAAGGGCCAGGAAGTAGTAGACATGAACTGCCAGGCTATCGATCAGGGTAAGGACGCTCTTCACCTTGTTAAGGTTCCTGCATCATGGGCTAATCCTAAGGCAGACGCTAAGGCTAAGAAGCTTACAGGCCGTCCCGAGACAGTTGAGATGGTTGAGAAGCTCATGAATCCCATCGCTCTTATGGATGGTGACAGCCTTCCCGTATCAGCTTTCGCAGATCGTGCAGACGGACAGTTCGAACTCGGTGCAGCAGCATACGAGAAGCGTGGTACCGCTGTTATGGTTCCTGAGTGGGATCCTGCAAAGTGTATCCAGTGTAACAACTGTGCATTTGTATGTTCACATGCAACCATTCGTCCTTACATGCTTAGCGAGGATGAGGTTAAGAAGGCACCTAAGCAGATCAAGCTTGCAGACACCAAGCCTAAGGCAAGCCAGTACAAGTTCACTATGAGCATCTCACCTCTTGATTGTATGGGATGTGGCGAGTGTGTAACTGTTTGTCCTGATAAGGTACAGGCTATCAAGATGGTTCCTCAGGAATCACAGGCAGAACAGCAGCCCGTATTTGATTACTTAGTAGCTAACGTTGGCCGTAAGGCTGAGGCTCCTGCTGAGAACACCGTTAAGGGTTCACAGTTCAACCAGCCTCTCCTTGAGTTCTCAGGATCATGCGCAGGCTGTGCTGAGACTTCATACGCTAGACTTATTACACAGCTCTTTGGTGAGCAGATGTACATCTCGAACGCAACAGGATGTTCTTCAATCTGGGGCGGTCCTGCAGCTACATCACCTTTCACTGTTAACAAGGATTCTAAGCAGGGTCCTGCATGGGCTAACTCACTGTTCGAGGATAATGCTGAGCACGGTCTCGGTATGTACATCGGCCAGAAGGTTCTCCGTGAGCAGGCAATTGCTAAGTTAAATGAGATCGCAGCTAACGACAAGGCTGACAAGGAGACCAAGGAACTCATCGATGCATTCCTTAAGACTAAGGACAGCACCAAGGAGAACCCTGCAGCTGCTAAGGCTCTTATCGCTAAGCTCGAGAAGAACGCTAAGAAGGGTTGCGAGTTATGCGCAGCAGTTCTTGAGAAGAAGCAGTATCTGTCAAAGAAGTCCGTATGGATCTTCGGTGGTGACGGATGGGCATATGATATCGGTTTCGGCGGCTTAGACCACGTACTTGCATCAGGCGAGAACGTTAACGTTATGGTATTCGATACCGAGATGTACTCTAATACCGGTGGACAGGCTTCTAAGGCTTCTAACATCGGTGAGGTTTGCCAGTTCGCTGCAGCAGGTAAGGAAGTTGGCAAGAAGTCACTTGCTGAAATCGCTATGAGCTATGGTTACGTTTACGTAGCACAGATCGCTCTTGGTGCTAACCCTGCACAGGCTGTTAAGGTTCTTGCAGAAGCAGAAGCTTACAACGGACCTTCACTTATCATCGGTTACGCTCCTTGCGAGCTTCACGGTGTTAAGGGCGGCATGAACCATTGCCAGGATGAGATGAAGAAGGCAGTAGCAGCAGGTTACTGGAACCTCTTCAGCTTCGATCCCGCTAAGAAGGCTAAGGGAGAGAATCCTTTCACCCTTACTTCTAAGGACGGCGACGGAACATATCAGGACTTCCTTAACAATGAGACACGTTACACCTCACTTAAGGTTAAGTTCCCTGAGAGAGCAACCAAGCTCTTCGCTGCATCTGAGGATGCTGCTAAGGCACGTTATGAGCATCTCATGAAGCTCATCGAGCTCTACAAATAATCAATAAACCGTAAGGTTATAAAGACTCCGGTCACAGTAATGTGACCGGAGTCTTTTTGTTTGGACCGGCAGTTTGCCACTCCTCTGTTGTTTTATGCTGAAATTCGTGTATAATGTACAAGACAGACTGCGCCGCTGGGGATGCAGCGCAGGGACAGTGTTTATAAGGGTAAGGTAAGTAGTGATATGTATACGCGCAATCTGACTTTAGAAGAGGCGTTGTGGGTTTATGAGGCTTATGTGCCTCAGCATTTCGCCCGCAATGAGGTTAAGCCGATTAAGAATGTTAAGAGAATGTGGAACGAGGGAGGTTATTCCTGCATAGGCTTTTTTGAGAATGAGGAGGCTTCGCTCAAAGACATTACAGGCTATGCGTTCATGTCGAGAAACATTAATATAGAGCATCCGAAGACGGTACTTTTAGACTATCTGGCACTGCGTCATGAGTATCGGGGAAGAGGCTATGGAAGTGAGCTTCTTAAGCTTTTAGCCAATCAAAAGGACGCTGATTATAAGGCAGTTCTAATAGAAACCGAAGACCTTGATTATGCGGCAAACGATAAGGAGAGAGCAGAACGCATAAGGCGGGATGCTTTCTACACAAGAGGCGGAGTCATAAAGACTAATGTTAAGACTTTGGTCTACCGCGCAAGGTATGCGAACTGGTATCTGCCCTTAGGCGATACGGTTCTTACCGATGAGGAGGAGCTTGAAGAAATCACTAAGATATATGACTATATGATTCCGGAAGGCAAGAGAAATCTGTATTTCGAGGGAGTAATCCGTAAGTAAATCAATCTGTTGAGGGAACTATATGCGACAACATTTGGCAATTTTATTTATCGCATGTCTGTGCATCACGCCTTTTTACCTGATGCTCAGGCGCCCGTGGAAGAGAACGGGCAAAACAGCGCGCACGAGAGAACTGTTTCTGGGGCTGTTCTGCATATTTATGTTCGGACTGCTGTTCATGACCTTCAGGGCACTGTATCCGCCCTTTGATGAGCTGTGGGACAATGCGGTATATCGAATGAAGAATCTGAAGGATGTGAGCTTCAAGCCATTTGCCATCCTTAAATACATGTACAAATACGATGAACGTGAGCATTTCATCATGAATATTCTCGGTAACACGCTGATGTTCATACCCTGGGGCTTTGGAAGACCGCTGCTTTGGAAGAAGCAGAAGAAGTTCGGCCATGCGTTTTTGGGAGCGCTGCTGCTTCCGATATTTATCGAGTCGGTGCAGCTGTTCTCTTATAACAGGACTGTGGACATTGATGATATCCTGCTGAATTTGGCGGGCGCACTTGTGGGGTGGGTATTATACCTTGCTGTGGCAGGGATTTTCCCCAAAATCAAAAAATATGCATTGTAAAACGTTTGACGAGCAATATTTGGGAAATGAATGAAGATAACCTAACGAGAAATGGTAGCTGAAATATGCTACCATTTTTTTGATGGAGAGGCGGAAGCGTCCGCCTGATTAAGAAGGACATAAGTGCCTGCGATAGGGGTATCGCCGGTGCGGAATGGAGGAGAAGTGAGAAAAAGATTATTAGCGTTACTGCTTGTTATGTGTATGATTCTCGGAGCGTGCAGTAAGCAGGCTGAGTCTGTGAACACAGACAAGGATAGCGACAGTACGCAGAGCGCTTCAGACGCAGCAGCTGTCACGGCAGAGCCTGAGGTTACCGAAGAAGCACCTAAGCCTTACGAGGGCAATGCGATGAACTTCGATACATCAGTTACGTTCCAGACCATGGACGGCTTTGGCGCCGCTTATACGTGGTACGGAGACAGACTGCTCAATGCGCAGAATTCGGCAGAGGGCCTTGATGCGCTCTTTAGCGATGCGAAGCTTACGATTCTGCGTTTTAAGAATGAGTACGGTTATACTATGGATGGCAAGGCTAACAATGCGCTTACCATGGCCAAGAACTACAAAGAAGCAAGAGAGCGTGCGGCAGAGTACGGCGAGGGCGTTAAGGTTCTTATGAGCTGCTGGGCGCCGCCTGCCAAGCTGAAGTCTGACAACACTATTGAGAACGGTTATGGAACACTCAAGAGAACTGATGACGGCGAGTACTGCTACGAGGAATACGCACAGTGGTGGGCTGATTCAATCGAATACTATAGAAGCTACGGCATTCAGATTGACTTTGTGTCCCTTCAGAACGAGGTCGATTTCAGCCCTGAGACATACGAGGGCTGCAGATTTGACGCGAGGGAGAATGCGACCTATGCAGGCTATAACAAAGCGTTCTGCGCAGTATATGATGAATTCCGGAAGCGTTTTGGTGAGGATGCTCCCAAGCTTTTAGGACCTGAGACCATGAGCTGTAATGCCGGAACACTTATGAGCTATGCCAATGCCATAAAGGAGATCAATCCCGAGGCTCTGGACGGCCTTGCATACCATCTGTATGTGGGCGGCGACTCTGACAGCAGCACAATGACTGTTAAGCCTACTTCATACATGACTAATTTCTGGAACATAAAGTCTACCTTCCCCAATATGAGGAAATGGGAGACTGAGTTCTACATCGGACACGGACTTGAGACCAGTGAGCTCATCTGGTCGGCACTTGTTAATGCTGAGATGACGGCATATCTCTACTGGAGCGGTGTCTGGGACGATTCAACACCGAATAAGTTTGAGGCCGCTGATCTTGTCGAAATAAACAACAAGGGCGCGTGGAGACTTACTGCGAACTACTACGCAATGAGACATTTCAGTGAATTCATAAGACCCGGTTATGTGAGAATCGAGACCAAGGACGAGGAGCCGAAGATTAAGAGCTGCGCTTTTGCCAATGAGAACAACACTAAGATAGCGGCAGTGCTCATCAACAGAACCGATAAGGAATTCGAATACCAGATTAAGGGCAATGACTATACAATACTTGATTCCGAAATATATCAATCAGTGTTCGGCGACGGTGATGCTTCACCTGAGAACATGTATAAGGACTGCGGCTCACTTTCGGCTGAAGGCGTATTTACCCTTCCTGCATACAGTGTAACTACAGTTGATATCACGGGATACGCAGGAGCTGTTAAGGCAGAGGTGCCTGCAATTAAGAAGATTGTTTATACGGATGAGGTTATCACTGAGGCTGACAAAAATGCTGTTCCCGAGGAGGACGTTGTTCTTCTTGACAGTGATTTCTCAGATGCTGACCAGGTCAAGGCTTATTCGGGCTTTGGCAATGCTATATGCCGTCAGATTGCGGA
>X415_White_Rhinoceros__coassemble_243_pt1 | contig 14324 bp, 11 predicted proteins | sample X415_White_Rhinoceros__metabat2_high_PE_001 | metagenome-assembled genome bin X415_White_Rhinoceros | reverse complement strand
ACCGCTTTGTAGTTGCGTCTGCAGCCACCAGTGATGAAGAAATCTGGAGAGGAGAGGGCAACCCTGTATATCCGCCGGCACAGGAAGAACTGCGCCGTCATGGTATCGGAGGAACCGAGTACACCGATTTCACAAAGAAGAGGGTCGTGCAGCTAGTGAGGGAGGATTACGACAGGTATGACTATCTTCTGTGTGCGGATTCCATGAATATCCGCAATGTCCTCAGAATTACAGGCGAGGACAGCGAGGGCAAGGTAAGGCTGCTTTTGGATTACGCGGGGCGTCCGGGTGAGTCTATAGCAGATCCGTGGTACACGGGAGATTTTGTGCGTTCATACAACGACATAGTAGACGGTCTGAACGGATTTTTAAACAGATTCTGTCCCTGCTGTTATGAAAGTATGTTAGAATCAGTAGGAGACTATGAGATATGTGAAGTGTGTGGATGGGAGGACGATCCCGTCTCTCGCCGCGACCCTGATTTTGAGGGCGGTGCGAATCACAATTCACTTAATGAGGAGCGTAAGATATGGACAGCAAAAAGAAGAAGATACTGAGCATTGCTGCACTGGTCGCGGTTGTGGCAATACTGGTACTGAATAAATATTGTTTCAATGATGTTTTAGGAATCGGTGATATTCTGTTTGAGGAGTCTGCAGGTGATACTCAGATTACGGACTATCCGGATCCCACGAAGCCAGTACAGGCTACTAAGACGCCTACAGATCCGCCGGTAGAAACCGTCAGTTACAGATTCCGAAACAATAAGCTGTTAACGCAGCATTACGAGAAGCACGGAATTGATATGGGTTTCTCCTCCAAGGAGGATTACGAGGCAGCAGCTTCAGCAGTAATCAACAATCCCGAGGCACTGCACAAGACAGAGAAGGAAGACGGCGATTTTGTCTACTATGTAGAGGATACGAATGAGTTTGTCGTGCTGTCGAAGGACGGATTTATACGAACTTATTTCCTTCCCGATGCGGGCAAAAAGTATTACGACAAGCAGTAGCATAAAGCAGAATGCGTTATATAATCGGAGGTTATCATGGAGATAATATCTGAAGGAATGAATGTGGGAATAGACAGAAGCAGGGACGAGCTGGTGGCTGTAATTCTGGACATTGGCGAGGTCCTTCTGCGCGCGGGAGGCGAGGTCAACCGCGTTGAGGACACTATACGGCGAATCGGTACAGCTTACGGGTTCACCAGAGTCGACATATTTACCATAAACAACATGATTGCGCTTACGGTACATGACACGGACGGGCGAATGATTACGCAGACGAGAAGAATTACTTCTACAAGTGTAGACTTGGAGAAGGTTGCCCGTGCGAATGCACTGTCCAGAAAGATATGCGCCGAGCCGATTCCCACGAAGGAGCTTAAGGCTCAGATTGACGATATCGCGCAGAACACGATAACTTATCCCAAGTGGGTCAGATACATTGCATACCTGATTTCGGCGACAGCCTTCACGGTGTTTTTCGGAGGCGGCAGTGCCGAAGCGGTTGCCTCGGCGGTAACGAGCCTTGTGCTGTGCTCCGCAGTCAATATGTCGGTGAAGCTTAAGGTGCAGCCGATTATAGCGATTCTTCTGAACTCCATTATTATGACCGGCTTTATTGCCGCAATTACGGCAGTTGGGCGATGGGCTTCCTTTGACAAGATAATCATGGGTAACATAATGCTTCTTATCCCCGGCCTCGGCCTTACAACCTCGATTCGCGACCTGATTACGGGCGATACGGTGTCAGGACTTATGGGAATATGCGACGCGCTTTTGAAGGCATTTGCCATAGCGGTCGGATGTGTATCAGTCATGTTTATAACGGGCATGGTCTGAACGGCAAAAGACAGGTGTTTGATGAGAGGAGCACAGTAATGAATAGTATTCTTCAGACAATTATGGCAGCGCTCGGTGCATTTGGATTCGCGCTGATTTTCAATATTCACGGGAAGAAGCTGATTATCCCGGCTATAGGCGGGGCGCTGACCTGGGGTTCGTATCTGATTATGTATAATATCTCCGGGGAAATGTTCACTTCATGCCTTGTGGCGACTGTAATGAGCATGATTTTCGCGGAGATCATGGCGCGAATCGCCAAGACTCCCGTAGTGATATTACTTGTACCCATGCTGATTCCGATGATTCCCGGAGGCGATCTGTACCGCATGATGGCGGGTCTTGTGCTCAGTGATTCCAAAGAGGCGAGCCTGTACGGACAGCAGCTTCTGATGGAGGTCGGCGGTATCGCGTTCGGAATTATTTTAGTCAGTACAGCAATGCAGGTCGCACACAGAGTGCACGACCTGGTTAGTGCGGGACAGGACTGATATAAAAATTACATCTGCATGTTCCCAATATTCTCGGTGAATTCCTCAAAGGCCTTTTTGATATCATTAATCTTCTCAGACAGTGAGGCCTTGTTGATTCTGTTGAAATCAAGTGAGGGATAAGCCTTCTCCAGACGTTTGTGGACGAAGGACAGACGCTCGGTTCCGCTGAAGGTCTCGCCGTATTTTGTCTTTGCCTTGTCTACGAAAGCGTCATACTTGGCTTCAAGCTTCTCCTTACCTTCGGTAATTTCTTCCATTCCCTTAATTGTACCGCGCGAGAGTCTGGTTCCTACTGCCTCGGCAATCTTATTGAGCATATGGTCCAGGTCGTTAGCGAGCTTGAGCTGCAGGCCGACCTTGGCAAGAGCAGCCACGGTGATGACCATGTCTGCGGCCATAAGACTGTAGAAGACGATGAAAATAATATTCTTAAGCGTCCCGGGAGTTTTGTCAAAAACGAGCAGGACGAGAGGCTGAATGACCTTCATGACCATGACGCAGGCAACGCCCCAAAGCAGTGAGAATCTGAGGCACACATAGCCCATGATGTTGAATTTGTCCTCGGTGTAGTCCCACCATTTCTGGTGGAATATTTTCTCGAGAACAAGGCCTGTAACGAACTCGAGCACGGAAGTGAGCACTACCGAGCCTACGTAAAGCACAAGCAGGTTGTCCTGAAGAGGAGTGAGGCACAGAATTACGATGGTCGCGCCGACTCCGTATATCGGGCAGAGCGGGCCGTTTAAGAAGCCTCTGTTAACGAAGTGTCCGGTGCAGGTCGTTTTGTATATGACCTCGGTACACCAGCCGACAACTGCGTAGAACATGAAGAATGCGAGTAAATGAGCAAATGTATACATATTTTTGCCTCCTAATACATTAAAGTATAGACATCTTCATTTCCCAAAACAAGAAAACACATTGAATATAATAAAATCTTTATATATACTATGTGGCGTTGCTTAATGGAAAAGAAGGTAATCGGATATGAAACAGAAATTCAACTGGAAACAGTTTATAAAAATGGTGGCTGTCATAGCCATTCCCGTAGCGCTGCAGAACCTGCTCACGACTACAGGCAGTATGGTTGACACCATAATGATAGGACAGCTCGGTGAGATAAATGTTGCGGCAGTAGGCCTGTGCGCACAGTTCTCATCACTTATGTTCTCGTGCTACTGGGGCTTTGTCGGAGGAGGAATGCTCTTCTTCGCACAGTTCTGGGGAGCAAGAGATGACGATGGAATCAACTGGTCTTACGGCATGACCTTCACCTGCATGATGTTTGTCGGCGTGCTGTTTGGAATTCTCGGAGTGTTCGCACCCGAATTAGTAATGAAGGTCTACACTGACAAGGTACACATTCAGGCCATCGGCGTGGAGTACTTAAGAATAGTGGGCTTCGCTTACCCGCTGCAGGTATATTCAATGGTAATGTGCAGTGTGCTGCGTTCTACCGAAAGAGTCAAGATTCCGATGTTCTCGGCTATCGCCTCGGTGTGCACCAATATATTCCTTAACTGGGTATTCATCTACGGACATCTCGGAGCTCCTGCAATGGGCGTAAGAGGTGCAGCCCTTGCGACTACACTTGCAGCTTTAGTCAATGTCATCGCTACGATTATTCAGGCAAGAGCTGCCGGATATCCCTATATATTCAATATTTCCCGCCACTTCAGATGGAAAAGTGAGAACATAAAGATATTCATTAAGAAGTGTTTCCCGATTATCTGCAACGAACTGCTTGTGGGAATCGGCAACATGGTCATAAATATTGTTCTCGGACGTCAGGCGGAGGAGGCAATCGCTGCGGTAGCAGTATTCAGAACCCTTGAGGGTCTGGTCATCGGCTTCTTCGCGGGCTTCTCCAACGCAGCCTCGGTTCTGGTCGGTGCACAGGTCGGAGCGGGCGAGCACAGAGTGGCTTTCGAGCGTGCCAAGAGACTCGTGTATATGTGCCAGGGCACAATTTTAGTTGTATGCCTCATGCTTGTAGTGCTCAGAAGTCCCATACTTCACGCGATGAGTCTTTCGGGTCCTTCCTACGAATACGGCGTCGGAATGTTACTTATCTACTGCGTTGCTGCGCTTATCAGAATGGGCAACTGGGTACAGAACGATACCTACCGTTCTGCGGGTGACGCGGTCACGGGAACAGTGCTTGAGATTGTGTTCATGTACGTGCTTTTGCTCCCCTGCGTATGCATTTCGGGACTTGTGGTACACGCTCCGTTCCTTCTTACATTTGCCTTCTGCTACATAGACGAACCGATCAGATATGTCATCATGCAGAGGCATATGTACTCGGGTAAATGGATTCGTCCGGTTACCGAGGAGGGTCTTGCAACACTCGAAGGTTTTAAAAATGAATTATCACACAAAAACTGAAATTAGTTATACAAAAAATCAAATATTCTGAGTTATTCGAATTGGATAACCAATAGAGGGCTGTTTTGTTTGACACAAGGCAGCCCTTTCGATATAATATATACGTATTATTTGCAGCGCCTTAAGGTGCTGCAAAAAAATATCTAGGAGGATGAATTTATGAAGAAGAAACTCAGTATCGTCATCGCTCTTATGCTTGTATTTGCACTTGCACTTACAGGCTGCGGTAAGAAGGATGACACAAAGAAGGACGACGCTCCCAAGACAGAGCAGACCGAGAAGCAGGCAGAGGTTAAGACCGATGATTCTGCTAAGAAGGACGATGCACCCGTAGTTGAGGATAAGGATTACTCAGGCTACACCATCAGAATTTACTCAAACTCTAACTCTACAGAGCGTACTACCTGGCTCACTCAGCGCGCTAAGGAGGAGGGCTTCACTATTTCCATCGATGATAACAGCGTTATCTCAGGCGATGTGGCAGCACTTAACGCAGCTAATGAGAACAAAGACGGCGATATCCTCTTCGGTCTTAACGAGACCAGATGGGGACAGGTTACCAAGGGTGCTTACGAGAACTTAAAGCTCGTTGACTGGACACCTTCATGGGCTGACAAGGTTGGCGCTTACAAGTACGACGGACAGGCTTACGGTCTTGTTATCCAGAACGTACTTATGCTCTACAGAACAGATGATTTAGGAACCAACGGAACCGAGCTTCATTTTGATCACTGGTCAGACCTCGTTAACTGTGGCCTTAAGTGGTACAGACAGGGCAAGGTTGGCGGAACTACCAACGCAAACATCAACTCAGCTATGCTTTACCCCTATGCAGATCCTACTTCTGTAGCAGGCGGTATCTCAGTTGACGGCTGGAAGATGCTCTGGAAGTACTGTGCTAACGGTACCTTCACAGGCGATTCTTACGGATTTGATGCTCTTAACAGAGGTGATGTTCAGGTTTCAACCTTCTACTCATCATCACTGTACGGCAAGATCGATGCTGCAGCAGAAGGCAGCAGCAATCCTCTTCTTGGTGCTCTTGAGCCCGAGAACTGGTCACTCGTTGACATCAAGGACGGTACCTACTACATCGCTGAGTACATCGGCGTTCTTGACAAGGCAGGCCGTTCAGCAGAGGAGACAGAGGCTGTTAAGGCTTTCGCAGAGTGGTTCGGCTCAGCTGACCTTCAGGCAGAGTGGGGCGAGGAATTCGACTCATACCCTTGCAATACCGATGCAGCTAATATGCTCTATCCCGACGGACTTCCCGAGATTTACCTTCTTAACAACTTTGCACTTAACAAGGTTAACGGAACAGATATGACCTACGCAGAGTACGTTGGTACACACTCAAGCGAGTGGACAAACATCATGACCAACTTAGGTTTCTACTGGGCTGACGAGAGCGCAGCAGTTGCAGAGCCTGATTGGGCTAACCTTGACTGGGCTACATTAACTCAGAAGCAGGAATAATCGGAAGCGATTAACCACGCGGCGGGGCCGTAACGTCCCGCCGCTTCTTTTTAAAGTGAGGAGAGGTATTACCCGTGATTGATTTAAAGGATATAGTAGTTAAATTTGGAGATTTTACTGCCCTGCACAGCATTAACGTGCATGTGAACAAAGGAGAGTTTTTCACATTTCTGGGACCTTCAGGCTGTGGTAAGACAACTACACTTCGTACCATAACCGGATTTATTGAGCCCGTGAACGGAACCGTAATGGTCGAGAACAAGGACATTACTAATGTTCCCATAGAGAAGAGAAATATAGGTATCGTATTCCAGAGCTACGCTCTGTTCCCTACGATGACTGTTTACGATAATATTGCATTCGGACTTAAGGTCAAGAAGCTTAAGAAGGCTGAGATTGACCAAAAGGTCCGCGACATTGCGCGCAAGGTGGATTTAAGCGATGAACAGCTTGCCAAGGCTGTTTCACAGCTCTCCGGCGGACAGCAGCAGCGTGTGGCTATCGCGCGTGCTCTTGTTACGGAGCCTGCAATTATCTGCCTCGACGAGCCACTGTCAAACCTTGATGCCAAGCTTAGAGTTCAGCTGCGTAACGAGCTTAAGACCATGCAGAAGAACTTCGGCATCACATCGATTTACGTAACTCATGACCAGGAGGAGGCGCTTACTCTTTCTGACAGAATCGCAGTATTCAACAAGGGCGTTATCGAGCAGATCGGTACACCCAATGAGATTTATAATCACTCTGCCACAGAGTTTGTCTGCAACTTCATCGGCGACATCAACAGACTTTCTGATGAGCTTGTGGCAGACATTAACATGAAGGGCGGCAAGCTTGATCCTTCAAAGCACAACTACATCCGTCTTGAGCGCATCCATGTTAACAGCGACAAGAAGGACGGCGATGTAGTCGTTGACGGAACTGTTGAGAGCCGCGAGTATTACGGACTCTACATTAAGTATTACATTAATGTCGGTTCTCAGGTTCTCAAGGTTATCGAGAAGAACGACGGCGTCAATATCTACGAGGCCGGCGAGAGCGTAGAACTCATCATTAATCCAAACGATGTTATGGCATACGTGCCCACAGAAGAATAAGGAGGGCGGCTAATGAAAGCTAAGGCAAAAAGCAGTTTTGACTTCGCGGTAGTCGGACGTCTCCTTTTAGCAGGCTTCTTTCTGTATTTTGTATTCGGATTCATTATTTTCCCGTGTATAAATACACTGACAAGCATTTTCAGCGTTAAGGACGCAGCGACAGGCGAGGCAAGACCTTGGGCAGTTATACAGTTCTTCCTGGCAGGCAACATGCCGAGATTCGTCTGGAACTCACTGAAACTGGCTATTCTGCTCGTTATCACCGTCAATGTAGTCGGAATATCAATCGTGCTCCTTACGGAGTACTTCGATATCAAGGGCGCCAAAATTCTCCGCCTCGGTTACATGACAACAATGATTTACAGCGGTGTTGCTCTGGTAACAGGTTATCTGTTCCTGTATGACAATGACGGAATTCTGACGACCTTACTTAAGGAGTCATTCCCGAACATGAATGAGAACTGGTTCACAGGCTTCAATGCGGTTCTGTTCACAATGACGTTCGCATGTACCAGTAACCACATGCTGTTCCTTCGTAACGCAATAAGAGGTATCGATTACAACACCGTCGAGGCTGCCAGAAACATGGGTGCGAACCCGTTCAAGGTTCTGTTCAAGGTAGTGTTCCCGACACTTGTTCCGACACTGTTCTCGCTGACAATCATGACCTTCATCACAGGTCTGTGCGCGATGTCGGCACCTACCCTTTTGGGTTACGATTCAATCAATCCCGAGATTGTCCGTCTGGCAGGCTCGACGCCCGCAGACGAGGCGTTCCCGCAGGCCCGCGCGGCACTGCTCTCAATCATCCTTGCACTGTTTACAATCATATTGCTGACTGTTCTGTCCTCGTATGAGCGCAAGGGTCATTACCTTTCGGTATCGAAGACTAAAGCAAAGCTTCAGAAGCAGAAGATCAACAACCCGGTAGTCAATGTACTGATGCATATTTACGCTTATGTGCTCTTTATCATCTACATGATTCCGGTTGTGATGATTATTATATTCTCCTTCCAGCCGCACACGGCCATCAAGCTTAAGAGGCTGGATTTCAAGAACTGGACTACCATCAACTTCTTCGGAACCGAGGATTATCAGTACCTGACCAATCGTGGTAAATACAAAACAAGACCCGATGCAATCTCGGGCCTGTTCAACAACGAGGCCACAATGGGCGGTATCAAAATCAGTTTCATTCTGTCCGCAATCGCTGCGGCACTTGCCTGTGTAATCGTTGTTGTAGCATGTAACTATATATTCAAGCACAAGGGCAAGGTTATCAGCACGGTTGTTGAGTACGCACTGCTTATCCCCTGGCTGTTACCTACAATCCTTATCTGCTACTCATACAGAACATACTTTAACAGCGAAACTGTATGGTATGTCGGCAACACCAATCTCTACTATGCCGAGCGAGTCCGGTTCCTGATTATTATGGCGTATACGGTAGTTAAGCTGCCGTTCTCGCTGAGAATGATTAAGGCATCGTTCTACGCTATAGATGAGGAGCTCGAGGAAGCGGCGAAGAACCTGGGCGCGAGCGGCTTAAGGACCTTCCTGAAGGTCAAGCTGCCGATTATTCTTCCCAGTGTTCTTGCGGTATTCGCGCTGAATTTCAACGCGCTGTTCACCGAGTACGATATGTCGGCAACGTTCGCAAGCTCCTACAGCATAAGCTACGCGATGGTTATCCAGAGTATGTGCCAGGATGAAGGCCTGTACGGCTACAATGTCAATGCTTCGGGAAGACGCTGTGCATCGACCGTATTCATCATGCTGGTATCGGGACTTATCCTGTATCTGGTATATGGCGTTGGCGCAAGAGATTTAGGCGACAGGCTTGCACTGAAGGAGAAACGCAAAAAGAGACTTGATAAGATATTCCACAGAAAATCAGCGGAAGCATAATAAATGAAGACATAAAAGAAGGACGTTTTGAGTGTGACTCGAAACGTCCTTTTTATTACGCTGATTATTAATGCTATTACTGCTGTGCCTCTGCGGGCTTACCTGTATAAAGCTGGTAGTACTTGCCCTTCTCTTCGATGAGGTCGTCATGTGTGCCTCTCTCGATGATTCGGCCCTGTTCGAGAACCATGATACAGTCAGAGTTCCTTACGGTTGAAAGTCTGTGGGCAATTACAAAGGTTGTACGGCCCTTCATGAGCTTGTCCATACCGTCCTGAACAATCTTCTCGGTACGGGTATCGATTGATGAGGTAGCCTCGTCAAGGATAAGTACCGGAGGATCTGCGATGGCTGCACGGGCAATTGCAAGTAACTGGCGCTGGCCCTGTGAGAGGTTCGCACCGTCGCCTGTAAGCATTGTGTTGTAGCCGTCGGGAAGACGTCTGATAAAGCTGTGCGCGTTGGCGAGCTTGGCTGCTGCGATTACTTCCTCGTCGGTAGCATCGAGCTTGCCATAGCGGATGTTCTCCATAACCGTTCCGGTGAACAGGTGGGTATCCTGAAGAACTATGCCTAACGAGCGGCGAAGATCCGCCTTCTTTATCTTGTTAACATTGATTCCGTCGTATCTTATTTTGCCGTCCTGAATGTCGTAGAAGCGGTTAATAAGGTTTGTGATGGTGGTCTTGCCGGCACCGGTCGAGCCTACGAAGGCTATCTTCTGACCGGGAGTAGCGAACATCTTGATGTCGTGGAGAACCATCTTCTCATCGGTATAGCCGAAGTCTACATCGTCGAATACGACGTCACCCTTAAGTTCTACATATGTAGTAGTGTTGTCTGCCTTGTGGTAGTGCTTCCAAGCCCAGAGGCCTGTGCGCTCGTCTGATTCCTCAATAACTTCCTTGCCGTCTGCCATGCTCTTCTTGGCGTTAACTAAGGTTACATAGCCTTCGTCTATCTCGGGCTTCTCGTCTAAGAGCTTGAAGATTCTGTCGCCGCCTGCCAAAGCCATGATGATGGAGCTAAGCTGCATGCTGACCTGGTTGATGGGCATGTTAAGGTTCTTGTTGAAGGTTAAGAAGCTTGCAAGTGAACCGAGGGAGAAACCGCCATAGCCTGACAGAGCCATGAAACCGCCCGCAAGAGCCAGTACAACGTAGCTTACGTTGCCGAGCTGTGCGTTGATGGGTCCGATGATGTTACCAAAGCGGTTAGCGTTGTAAGCGCTGTCACAGAGGGCATCGTTTAACTTGTTGAATTCAACGGTGTTAGCTTCTTCGTGGTTGAAGACCTTGACAACCTTCTGGCCGCTCATCATTTCCTCAATAAAGCCGTTTGTGGCGCCGAGGTTCTTCTGCTGCTGTGCGAAGTACTTGCCGCTCTTGCTTGCGACCTTCTTGGTAACAAGAAGCATGATGGCTACCATGACCATGGAGAGCAGAGTGAGCCAGCCTGAGAGCTTAATCATCGCAACGAGACAGCTGACAATGGTGATTGCGCTGTTAACGAACTGCGGGAAGCTCTGCGATACCATCTGGCGCATTGTGTCGACATCGTTTGTGTACAGTGACATGATGTCGCCGTGGCTGTGGGTATCGAAATACTTGATCGGGAGGGACTCCATGTGGAAGAACATATCGTTACGGAGCTGTTCCTGGAAGCCCTGTGTAATGTATACCATTGTTCGCTGCTGAATAAAGCTTGCGACAACACCGATCATTACAATTCCTGCAACTCTGAATATCTCGGCCTTGAGGAAGGAGTAATCAGGAGTTGCACTCTGAAGGAGCGGGGTAATGAACTTGTCGATAAGGGTCTGCATAAACAGTGTTCCCTGGACAGTCATTGTATACACTGAGGTGAAGATACATGCTACGACGATGAGCCACTTAATGATGCGGCCTTTGAACATGTACTTAATCAGTCTTGCGAAAATCTTACCGGGATTAGCGACAGTAGGCTTCATGCTTCTGCCGGGATTACCTCTCATAGGACCGGGCATCAGTGCTCACCTCCTTCGTCGAAATCTCCGTTGCCGCCCGTCTGTGATTCATAGACGTCACGGTAAATATCGTTATTGGCCATAAGCTCATCATGTGTGCCGTAGCCGTTGACCTTGCCGTCTTCCATAACGATGATGTGGTCAGCGTTCATAACGGAGGCTATACGCTGGGCGATAATAAGCTTGGTCGTGCCGGGAATCTCTTCTGCGAAGGCCTTGCGGATCTTGGCATCGGTCGCGGTATCGCAGGCTGAGGTCGAGTCATCGAGGATGAGAATCTTGGGCTTTTTAACCAGAGCGCGGGCGATACACAGACGCTGCTTCTGACCGCCTGATACATTGGCACCGCCCTGCTCGATGTGGGTGTCGTACTTGTCAGGCATCTTCTCGATGAATTCGGTAGCACATGCGAGCTCGCAGGCATGCTTAAGCTCCTCATCACTTACTTCACTGTTCTTGCGGACGCCCCAGCGGAGGTTATCCATGATGGTGCCTGAGAACAGGACATTCTTCTGAAGAACAACGCTTACTTCGTCTCTTAAGGACTCGAGGTCGTACTCGCGAACATCAATGCCGCCGACCTTGAGGGAGCCCTCGCTTACGTCATACAGACGTGAAATAAGGTTGACCAGAGTCGATTTAGCAGAACCGGTTCCGCCGATAATACCGATGGTCTCACCGGATTTAATGTCTAAGCAGATATCATTAAGCACATTCTCATTGCTGCTCTTGTTGTAGCGGAAGTTGACATGGTCGAATACGATGCTTCCGTCCTTAACCTCGTATACGGGGTTAGCGGGATTAACAATGTCAGGCTCCTCAGCGAGCACTTCGTTGATACGTCTTACACTGGCTGCACTCATTGACAGCATGATGAAAATCATGGAGAACATCATGAGTGACATCAGGATGCTTAAGCAGTAAGAGAGAAGGCTTATCAGGTTACCGGTGGTGAGGAGGGTCTCATGTGATGAGACGATCATCTGCGCACCAATCCAACTGATTAAGAGGATACAGCCGTATATTGTAATGCTCATTGCGGGGCCGTTCCAGTTTGTGAGCTTCTCAGCCTTTGAGAAAATCTTTCTGATGTTGCCGCTGGCGCGCTTGAACTTCTCGTTCTCGTAATCCTCACGGACATAGGCCTTAACAACACGGATTGCATTGACGTTCTCCTGAACGCTTGCGTTCAGATCGTCGTACTTGGGGAAGGCTTCCTGGAATGCCTTCATGGCCTTCGACATAATGAGCGCCAGAACCGAGCCTAAAACAACAACGGCAGCGAGGTAAATAAGTGCAATTTTGACATTAATTGTGAATGACATGATCATCGCGATAATGAAGGTCGCAGGTGATCTCATGCACATACGCAGAACCATCTGATATGAATTCTGTACGTTGGTGACATCGGTAGTCAGACGGGTTACAAGACCTGCTGTAGAGAACTTATCGATGTTGGCAAAGCCGAAGGTCTGAATCCTTTCGAACATGCCCTTTCTGAGGTTTCTTGCGAAGCCTGTTGAAGCCTTGGCTCCTAAGATACCGCCCATCAGACCTCCGAAGAGACCGATTATGGCAGCTACGATCATCAGAAGACCGATTTTAACGATGTGTCCCATGTCGCCTGCATTGATACCGTCATCAACGAGGGACGCCATGAGAAGCGGTACGACCATCTCCATGGCTACCTCGAGTATCATGAAGCATGGTGTGAGAATGGAAGGACGCTTATACTCCTTCACATAACTTAACAAACGCTTGATCAAAACTATTGCCTCCAAATTACTAAAAACTTCTTATAACTTTAGTAACTGACTGTGTTTAAGTCAATTAAAAAACCATTAATAATTTCTCATTCCGTGCGAAAAAGCAGCTTACGGTCTGTCAGCCGTAATGATGACCTCGCCCTTGGCATTCTCGTCGTCCATAATCAGCTCGCCACAGCCGGGCACTCTTATGCGGCCCGAAGCGGGATTCTTGATGCTTACGATGGGCTCGGTAAGGGTTGCCACAACGTCAGAGCGCTCGAAAGCGAGATCCGTATCAATCATTTTGCAGTTGATCAGTGTGAGATTTGTGCAGTAGCACAGGGGCTGGGTACCGATGATTGTGCAGTTGTCGAGCACAAGATGATCGGAATACCACGCAAGATACTCTCCGCGAAGCACAGAATTCACTACAGTCACGTTACTGGTATGCCAAAAGGCATCCTTGGTAGTGAAATCACAGTTCTCGATGAGACCGTTCTTGACATACTGGAAGGAGTATTTACCCTTGAACTGTACATTCCTGAAATGTACCTGCTCTGAGCGCATCATGAAGTACTCACTTTCTGCCGTTGACGAGTACATCTCTATATTGTTGACGCTCCATCCGAACTCGGGGGAAATAATATCCGAGTTGATGATCTTGACATCGTGACATTCACGAAGAGCCTTGATTCCGTGCATTTTAAGGCCGTTGATGTCAACATGGCCGTCGTACCAGAGTGCAGCACGGCATTTGTCGGTCATCTCACCGCCCTGAATGCGAAGGTTCTCATTGTGCCAGAAGGGGTAGCGCAGGTTGTAGAAGCAGTCCTGTGCCACTACATTTTTGCTCTCCTTTAGTGCGCTCTCACCGTCAGCGGGTCCGTCGAAACGGCAGTTCTTGACCAAAAGGCCGTTCGAAGCGTACAGTGCACGTTCTTCATCGAAAATCTGATTGCTGATAATTCTATCCATATGCTCTCCATTCTACGTCTGCGTAATATGCCTAAAACAATACATTCTAATAATACTCAAAACCGATTTTGGCTCAATGGATTTTATTGCTCGGTGATGTGGTATAGTTTACCGGCAAAATCACCTCTTAAGCCTTCCGTGGCATCAAAGCCCGCGTACATAAGAGCATCGCCTCCTGCGGTAAATGAGGTCTCATCGTCGTCGCGGCACTCGGTAAGGTTGTATGCGCTGACTCTGTAGGTCTTATCAGGGTCAAGACCCTTCATAAATACTCTGCGCGCCTTGTAATTCGGGCGGTTCAGTACATTAACAACTGTGAGCAGAGCTTCCTTCTTATCCTTGGATACAACCGTCCAGGCATCCCACTCACCTTCGGTCATGTATGAC
>X415_White_Rhinoceros__coassemble_240_pt1 | contig 14401 bp, 12 predicted proteins | sample X415_White_Rhinoceros__metabat2_high_PE_001 | metagenome-assembled genome bin X415_White_Rhinoceros | reverse complement strand
CTTATCTGGGCGATTCGATCTTCAATATGCTGGTGCTGGTCGGAACAGTTAAGATGGCAGACAGGATCATAAAGGAAATGATGGGATTGTAGGAGACAAAATGGAAGCAAGAATGAATAAGGAGATTCGCAGCTACAGTGAATCTATTTTCTTCGGACTGTCGATAAGGCAGTTCGTTTTTTCTATGCTGGCGGTGCTTGTTGCCGTCGGTTTATATTTCTGGCTTGAGCCTTTGCTTGGTGGGGAAACGGTGTCATGGATCTGCATCCTCGGTGCGCTTCCTTTTGCCGCAATGGGCTTTGTCACATATCACGGAATGACAGCTGAAAAGCTGCTGGCTGTTTGGGTGCGGGATCAACTGCTTGAGCCGCGTATCTTTACTTTTAAGGGAAATAATCTTTACTTTGAAATGGTTAAAGACCGAATCAAGGTAAATGAAAAGGAGGAAATGAAGCGTCATGATTAAGAGCTATGACACGATTACAAAGCAGGAAAGGGTCAGATACCACATTCCTAAAAAGGTGCAGGACCTGATTCCCATTGATGCCATCTACCCGGATGGCATTTTTAAGTGCGGAAACAAATATACAAAGAGCTTTAAATTCAGCGACATAAACTACATGGTCGCAAGCGATGATGAAAAGGAAGATATGCTCGGTTCGTATGCTGCCTTTCTTAACAGTCTTGATGGTGCGGCAACAACCAAGCTGACAATAAACAACCACAAGTTCAATAAGCGGGATTTTGAAAAGGCTCTGCTTATGCCTCTTAAGGGTGATGATCTTGATGTTTACAGGAAGGAAAACAACCTGAAGCTCCTTGATAAGGCAGGTGCCGGAAGCGGCATCGTGCAGGAAAAGTACATCACCATTTCCGTTGCAAAGAAGAATATCGAAGATGCCAGGATGTACTTTAAGCGTGTCGCAGGTGAACTTCAGAAGCGCCTTAAGCTTCTTGAATCCCGCTGCATCCCTATGAATGCCGAAGAGCGTCTTAAGGTTCTTCATAATTTCTACCGAATAGGGGAAGAGGAATACTACCGCTTTAATCTTAAGGATGCAATGCAGAAGGGCCATAGCCTTGTTGATTACATTTGCCCGGACTCAATGGAAAAGCACGCTGACTACTTGATGATAGGTGATAAGTACGCAAGGGTATTATTCCTGAAAGACTATGCCTCTGTTATGAAGGATGACTTCATTGCAAGGCTTACCGATTACAGCAGGACCATGATGCTTTCAATCGACATCGTTCCTGTCGCAACTGATGAGGCAATTAAGGATATCGAGTCAAAGCTTCTCGGCGTTGAAACCAATATTACCAATTGGCAGAGAAAGCAGAACCAGAACAATAACTTTTCCGCTATCGTTCCGTATGATATGGAGCTTCAAAGAGATGAAACAAGAGCATTCCTTGACAGTATGGTTTCACACGATCAGAGGATGCTCATGGCAGTGATCACTATGGTTCATGTTGCTGATACAAAAGAGCAGCTTGATGCTGATACATCAAGTATCGTTTCTTTTGCAGAAGAAAACGGATGCCAGATGGCAACTCTTCGCTATCAGCAACTTCAGGGACTTCAGACTGTTCTTCCTATCGGAGTAAGAAGAATTGATGCAATCAGGACTCATACTACCGATGCTCTTTCGATCTTCGTTCCGTTCAATGTTCAGGAAATCCAGGATAAGGGCGGTATCTACTTTGGAGAAAACGCCGTGTCCCATAACCTGATCTTCTGCAATCGTGCAAACCTTCTTAACCAGTCGGGGATTCTGCTCGGTGTTCCGGGATCCGGCAAATCCTTCTGTGCAAAGTGCATGATGTATCCTATCATCTTAAACTCTGATGATGACATTATCGTTTGCGATCCGGAAGGAGAATACGCGGCCCTTATTGAGGCTATGGGGCCTGACATCGGTACCGTTATTCATGTCGCTGCAGGAGGAAAAGACAGGCTTAATGCAATGTATATGGTTGACGGGTACGGCGATAACGATCCTCTGATTGTAAAGACGCAGTTCATAATGTCCCTTATTGAGCAGATTGATAAAGGCGGAGTCGGACCCAAGCATAGATCAATCATTGACCGCTGCATGAATGATATCTACAGGAACGCCTATGATACCGGTGAAACACCTACGCTTACAACTCTTCGTGAAGAACTTCTTAAGCAGCCTGAAAAGATAGCAAGGGACATTGCTCTTTCTCTTGAACTTTATACAATCGGTTCACTTGATATCTTCGGTCATGAAAGCAATGTGGATCTGAATAAGAGAGTAATCGTATTCGATATTCACGAGCTTGGTGCTCAGCTGAAACCGGCAGGCCTTCTTGTTATCACGGACACTATGCTCAACCGTGTCAGCTACAACTGGAAGAGGGGTAAGCGTACTCACATCTTTATCGATGAGTACCATGTTGTCTATGAGAACGAATACAGTGCAGCATTCTTTGATTCTGCATGGAGGCAGTTCAGAAAGCGCAATGCTTATCCAACTGCGATTACACAGAATGTGGACTTTCTTCTTGAAAGCCCGCAGGCAAGAGCAATGCTTTCCAACTCTGAGTTTCTTGTAATGCTGAGTCAAGCTCCGCAGGACAGACTCCGCCTTGCAGAGCTTCTTAATATTGCTGACACCCAGCTTGTTCATATTACCAATGCTGAAGCAGGAAGCGGGCTTATAAAGTACGGCAGCGCCCTTGTTCCTTTTGTGAATCACTTCCCGCAGGATACAAAGCTCTATGAACTTATGACTACTAAGCCCGGTGAAGGAGCCTTTGCAAGATAGGAGGATGCTATGGCAAAGAAGCTTATTAACGAGTACGCTATCAGATCCCCTGACAAAAGAATCTTTCAGCACCAGATGAAGCAGAGATATATAGGGAACTTAAAGCGTTCAAGAAAAGAGAAAATGTTCCCTAAATATTCAAAGGATCCTGCAGGGCTTTCCGAAAGGGGCGGTAATCAGAGAGATGACGATAGCAAGGCAACCAATCCTTCCGGCTACGCTGAAGAAAGGATCAGTGAAACCGGAAGAAGCCTTGCTACCTATTCAAAGGATAAGGCTGTTGCTGCCGGAAGAAAGCAGACCTCAAAACAGGCTGAGAAAAAAGGTAATAGCAGACGTGTAAGGGAAAGAAGCTATGAGTCTGCAAGAAATGAGACTGTTTCCAATACCGTAATCAGGAACAGTAATTCGCAGAAAAAGAGTTCTTTGGGATTTGCGAAACGAAATACTGCCGGATCTAAAGTGAAGGCGACTTCTTCTGTTGAAGCTGGAAAGAGGCTTGCTATTAACAAAGCCTCAGTTAAAGCCGCAGCAGGTAGTAAGGTTAGTAATTCTGTGGTTAAGGGGGTATCTTTTACAAACAGATCAATTTCAGCCTCCTTAAAACGGATATTAGAAGTAGCTAAAAGCAAGGTCTCTGCTTTGTCACTTTCTCTTGCCGGAGGTGCTGCGGTGATGGTTATCATCTCTGTTGTTCTTGTTATGGCACTTACGATCAGTTCTTCCTTTGTAGAATTCGATCTTGAGCTGTCGGATAACGACCTCGTAAACATTGCTCTTTCTCAGGTTGGTACTGAAAGCGGAGAGGAATACTGGTCATGGTATGGTTTTGATCATGAAGTCGGATGGTGCGCTTGCTTTGTTTCCTGGTGCGGCAATGAGGCCGGGCTTATAAAGAAAGACCTCATGCCTCGCTTTGCATGGGTTCCGACAGGGGTGTACTGGTTTCAGGGAAGAGGTCAGTGGTACGACAACAGTATAACCCCGGAGCCCGGTATGATCATCTTCTATGACTGGTATGATGAAACATTGGATGAAGATGGTGAACCTATCGGTCAAGACGGTGAAGCAGATCATGTTGGGATTGTTGAGAAGGTTGAAGGCGGCATCATCTACACTGTTGAAGGTAACACGACTGACAGGTTTATATGCGCTGAAAAGACCTGCCCTGTAGGGTACTTTGAGATCCTGGGTTTTGGTGAAATAGTGGATAAATAGCGAAAATAATAGAAATAATAATTTGCATATTTGCAAATTTGTGTAAACAACGGTACAACTGCAATGAGGATGTATGTTCCTCATCTACAATTGAAACGGTCACTTGGCCGAGAAAGGGAAAAAATGAATAATACAATAAGGAAAGTTGATGAACTCGGAAGGATAGTGCTCTCTAAAGAAGCTCGTGAAACGCTTAGAATAAGTTCTGGTGATAATGTAAAGATGATCATTATTGATGGGAAAGTAATAATTAAAAAAGAAAACAAGGAATAGAATAATTAATATAGTGCAACTATGTAATCGGCTTTGTCGCCTGAATCTTCAGGACGTGCAAAGCCGATATTTTTGTATTATGTTAAAAAATAACGACAATACAGATTTTGTGCCTTCCTTAAAAAAAGTACGTGTGATACTATTTTAATAGTAAATGTAATTAAACGATATCCGGAGATGGTTAAAATGGTAAATGAGAATAAGCAGAGATTATTGAAGATATATAAGCTTTTGATGGATCGAACCGATGAAAATCACACTCTTTCAACGGTTCAGCTTATTAAGTTGCTCGAAGACGAATATGGGATGCAGACTCACCGCGTAACCATCGCTAAAGATATTAAGATATTGCAAGATAGTGGCATAGATATAGGTGTCATCGAGTCCACTCAAAATAAGTATTATATTGCTGGAAGACAGTTTGAAACCCCGGAAGTTAAAATGCTGATTGATGCAGTTGCATCATCAAAGGTAATTACTGCAAAGAAGAGCAAGGAACTTATAAAGAAGCTTTCGCTGCTTACAAGTCCGATGAAGGCAAGAGAACTGAAGCGTAACATTGCTCCTGATGATCGAATTAAAGCAAAGAATGAGAATATTCTTTATGTTGTTGATGCTATAAACGATGCAATCAATGAACGCCGGAAAGTATCTTTCAAGTACTTTTGCTACGACGCCAATAAGAAGAAGCGTATTAAGAATGATGGTAACCCATATGTCTTTAGTCCATATGAATTGATATGGAATGGCGATTATTATTATGCCGTTGGCTGGTCTGAAAAGCATGACGGAATAGGAGCGTTTAGGGTTGATCGTATTTCAAGCGTTCCGGTACTGTTGGAAGATAAGATTGTTCCAGTGCCTGAGAGATTTAATGCTGCTGAGTATATTAAGATTAACTACCATATGTTTGGCGGCGGGGAAGCGCAGATTGTTGAACTTTTATGTGATAATTCCGTAATGGATGCAATCATTGATCGCTTCGGGATAGATGTTGAAACAATACCGAGCGAAGACGGAAAATTTAAGGCAACGGTTCTGGTTGCTGTAAATAATGTATTCTTCGGCTGGATCTTCGGATTTGATGGAGCTGTAAGGATTATTCGCCCTGATGATGTCTTAGAGCAATATCAAGATATGGTTAAGAGGGCATAACAGATTAAGTTTAATTGTCTATCAAGCAGGTCTGAAAAAGGCCTGCTTTTTATATTGACATTTCAGTCTAATGTGTTAGACTTTTATTGTCTAATACATTCGACAAATGAAAGGGGAAAGATATATATGGCTACACCTAAAGTTTTTGAAAGTGAATATCGCTTCTGTCTGCTGCTTTGGCAGAATGAACCAATCAGCAGTTCTGATCTGGCGAAGCTTTGCAATAAAGAGCTTGGATGGAGCAGGACAACGACATATACGGTCATAAAAAGATTGAGTGATCGTGGTGTTGTAGAAAATGAAAATACAATTGTCACCTCACTTATAAGTAAAGAAGAAATACAGCTTGCAGAAATGGAAGAAATGATGGCAAAGACTTTTGAAAACTCTTTGCCGGCTTTTATTGCAAAAAAAAAAAAAAAAGAAAATCTTTCTGAAAAAGAGGTAGAAGAGATTAAACGTATTATTAATAGGGAGAAATAAAATGAGGGTTGCAAGATTGCTTGAAGGGATACTGACATCTCTTCCGAATTTGATTAATATAAGCATCACAGCCAGTTATATTATTCTGGCGATTATTTTGATACGCCTTCTTTTCAAGAAGGCTCCAAAGAAATTAGTGTGTGCAATGTGGGGGATTGCCGCACTAAGACTTGTACTTCCTTTTTCTATCGAAAGTGCCTTTAGTTTGATTCCTGCTGCCCAAACTATTCAAACAGAAAGTTTAAGGTATCAGGGATTAGCATTACAATCACCGGCGATTATTGATGTGGTGACAAATCCTGTTTATCCTCAGAATCTTTCCGTAGAATTACCTGCAACAGTTGATGCTATTCAGGACAAAATCACAATCCTCGCATTTATCTGGATTGTCGGAGTCGTTCTCATGCTGCTGTATGCGTTAATCAGTGCGGATGCTTTGAAAAGAAAAGTATCAACAGCCACATTGCTTGGAGCGGGAATAAAACAAACAGATGCGATAGATTCTCCGTTTTTGTTCGGTATATTCAAACCTGTGATATATATTCCGTACTCTGTATCTGCAGATGATCTTAAATATGTAATAGCGCATGAGCAGGCGCACATTAAACGTAAGGATTATCTTTGGAAACCTCTTGGATTTATTATTCTTTCAGTGTACTGGTTCAACCCGATAATTTGGATTGGATATATACTGCTTTGCAAGGATATAGAAGCCGCATGTGATGAAAAGGTAGTAACAGATATGCAGGACGAGGACAGGCGCTTGTATTCCACTGCATTATTAAACTGCAGCATAAAGCGTCCTATTATTACAGCATGTCCTTTAGCCTTTGGTGAAGTCAGCGTTAAAGACAGAATAAAGAATGTGATGAACTATAAGAAGCCGGCGTTTTGGATTACGATTGTTGCCATTGTTTTATGTATAGTGTTAGCAGTTTGTTTCCTTACCAATCCATATTCAGGTAAGAGTTTAGATGGTAAACTTGGTATCTCAATGGATATGGCAGTAGCTGAATACAACCATTCTGCCCATTCAGACGGTAACTTTATTGCTGCCGATTACGATGTTATGCGTATCACAAAGGAAAAAGACAAAACAACAGTATATGCCTGGGTTTACTATGCAGAATACAGTTTTGACGGTACCGATGTTAAGATGGAGAGCGCTTCACACATTCCGACTGCAATCACTTTTGATACGACTGATGATAACAGTGACTCCTCATCTTATGATGTGATTGAATACTGGACCCCGGGAGATGGCAGCTATTATGCGAGGGACATTCGTGAAAAGTTTCCGCTTATAATTCAATCAAAAGCTTTCAATGCATCCGGGGCGGAAAGGCAGAAAGCAAAGTGTTTACAGCTTGCAAAAGAATACTATCATATATCAGATGAAACAGAGGCAAGTGAAGCATTGCTGCTATCAGAAGAAGCAATAGGCGCAGCGATCGATCAGGCTACAATGGAACAATATGCGAAGAACGTTCCTGATGGTAATATCTGCGTTACCAGCCACAAGATTCTTGATATTGCTGTCGATGAACAGAAAAATACGATTACTGTCTATGCTTGGGTATTGTATGAAAGGTATGTTCCATATTCTGCTTCGGGTAGTTTCGGAACATCAGTGCCTGTCGCATTAACATTTACCATTGACCCTGATAAGCACGAAATAGAAAAACTAAATGAATACTGGATTCCTCGTGATGGCAGTGATTATTCTGATGACATAAAGAAGAAGTTCTCAAAAGCGGCACAGAATAATCTTAAGAATGAATCAGAATTCATTGAGGAATTAAAAGCAGAGAATGTGAATAAGGCTAATGATGCTGCTAAGAAATTAAACCTTACACAGGAATCTTTTGATGCTCTAATTGATGAAATATGCAGCAGCCCGAAAGAATCATCAAGCTACAGCGATTATATAAATGCTCATCCGAATGAATATGAGAGTCTTCTGCAGTATGGCGAGTTGGGTCTGCAGTACATAATTAAAGAGTTTATCGAAGGCGGACAGACCGGATTGCGCGGTCAGATACTGTGGCATGTACTTTGTGGTTTTGAACCGGAAAAAGACTTTGAACTCAGAGCGGACAACGGTCAAAAGTGTTTTGAACTCTGGCAGGAAGAAGCACAAAGGCTTTACACGAAAAACGGGGCGGAATGGATGGAAAAATATCAACCGTCAATGTATCTGCTGATTAAAATGCTTGAAGACGCTTCGGTTAATTCGAGTGTTTTATCTGATAAACCTTATGCTGCTGGCGGTTGGGTTTGGCCTTGCGACAATAATAGGATCTCTGTTCCTTTTGGTAAGCGTGTTAATCCAATTACTAATGAAGCAGAAGAGTGCAGCCACATTAATATCGTTGGAGAAAAAGGGGAGCCTGTATATGCGGCCTGCTCTGGAGAGGTTGTCAAAGCGGAATACTCCTCCGGATATGGAAACTATATTGAAATCAAACACACTGACGGAATCAGTTCTCAGTATTGGCATTTAAGTGAAATAAACGTAACTGTTGGAACACAAGTTGTAGCCGGAGATACTATCGGCACAATCGGGGCCACTGGAATGGCAACCGGACCTAATCTGGGCTTTGTTGTAACGAGTGATGGTGAATATGTTGACCCTCTGATGTTTTATCTGGCATATGATGGGGCAATAGTTCAATAACAGAGAATGCGGTGATAATCGCTCATAAACCAATAAGTTTCTGTTTGCTTTCGCAAGTGCTTAACTACATATGTTTTAATATAAGTAATCAAGCCATAATTCGGTAAGATTAGAGAAAATCTGAACCTCCTCGTAAAACGGGGAGGTTTTAAAAAACAGAATTTTTTTCAATTTCATTGTGATATTCGCTTCGGAAAAGGTAGTTAATAGGTGAGAGGAAAGGAGGGAAGACCGGCTATATGGAAGACAAGCAAATAATCAGTCTGTTCAACGAGCGCTCGGAACAGGCAATATCTGAGCTGTCAGAGAAGTATGGAAAGCTATGCCTCAGGATAGCAAACAACATTCTTGACAATCCGCAGGATGCGGAGGAATGCGTTAATGATGCATATCTGGGTGTATGGAACAGTATTCCTCCTCAGAATCCAAGTCCGTTGAGACCGTATATCTGCCGCATTGTCCGCAACATCTCCCTTAAGAAACTCAGGGCAAATTCGGCCAAAAAAAGAAACAGCTGTTACGAGGTGTCTTTGTCTGAGCTGGAGGACTGCATTCCGGATACCTCATTCTTCGACAGCATAACGGAGAATGAGCTTGCCGGGCTGATAAACGACTTCATTGCCACCCTTGATTATGATGACAGGGTAATGTTTATCAGACGCTACTGGTTCTCGGAGCCTCTTTCCGGGATTGCGGAGCTGTTCAGCATTACAGAACACAACGCAGCGGTGCGCCTTGGCAGGATACGCGGGAAATTGCGTAATTATCTAAACAGCAAGGGGGTATCAATATAATGAAATCAAAAATAGATAAACTGTCTTCCGCCATGGAAGACATTGACGCTTCCTATCTTGAGGAAGCTCTCAACTATGAGCCGAGGGCAAGAGTGATCAGACCCGAAAGAAGACATTTCCGTCTGCCGAGGCTGTCTGTGGCCTGCACTGCACTTCTCATAGTGGCCGTCATGTCAGCCGGTGTCTTTGCCATCAGCAGGCTGCCGCTTTCCTGGCGCGATATTTTCAGCCCGAATCAGACCGTAATCGGTGACGGAGACGAGAAGCAGGTTGTTTCAGAGCAGACCGTAAGCGAACCGTCGGCTGTTTCCGATCCTGATAAAGGCGGTCCGGCGGATGCACAGCAGGCCTCAGTCCTGAAAGACATCAGCATAGATGTTTCCAAGGCAATTTCAGATGAGAGAATGCTGTATCTGCTTTACACGATGACGGCAAACAATGGCGCCGTAATAAGCCCTGAGGGACGGTTCGCGTCATTTGATCTGCATTTCCCGGGCAAGATGATGTCCGGTGTATATCAGCAATGTTTCCTTGAAAGAAGGGAAGGCGTTCCGGAAAATGAACTGGAAGGCATAATATATGCAGACTGGCAGCCGGATGTCAATGCAAAGAGCCTTGAGCTGGATTTCACGGACTGGCAGGAGAAGAGGATGTTTGGTGAAGCAAAGGTTGACATCGACATTGCCGGACTTGTATCAGCTGCAGGGGAGAACGAGAAACTGCAGGCTCTTAAGACATTTGACAATCCCGAATATCTTTGGCAGCCCGGGGATAAGGATATCAGACTTCCGTACGGAGACATCTCAATCTGTAATGCCGGATGGGAAGACGGAATCCTTCAGATCGTAATGAAGGGACCGAGGAATGACGCCGGTGAATGGACCGACGGCCGGAACTGGTACCTTATCGACACGAGAACGGACAGCGTCATAAATCCCGACCAGCGGGCGTTTTACCATACTCCCGACGAACTGGACAAGAGCCTTCAGGACACAGACTGGCATTACATCTGGAACTTCGTATCTGTTGATGAGGATGCGCTTCCTTACCTTGAGATGTATTGCGGTGGAAAAGAAAGCTATGCAACAGCCCTTAAGGGTCAGTGGAAGGTCAATGTCGGCGAGGCTCCGGTCACGGTGACAAGCGAAGTGCTTGCAAGGAAGGTCAAACTCACATATCTGGGTGAGCAGCTTCCTGCAGACAGGATCGAATGCTCCAAGCTGTCACTTGCGGTATATTTCACAGATTATGTGGATTCCACAACCGGCATTCTTAGCAAGTTTGAGGCCTTTGACAGTAATGGCAATCCGGTTCGTTGCGACTGGGGCTTCACGGCTGATGCGAATGACAACGGATGCATGATCTGGGCAAGATTTGCAGAACCGGTCGATCCGGAAAGCATCTGCCTGCTGACATTCAACGGAGAAACCATCTTTATAAGGTAATATATCGAGAAGCCAATAATTCCGGCGGGCTGGACACCCGCTGGAATTTTGAATTATATCGGAAGCGAACAGAAGAATGCATATCTGCTTTTAAGGTAACGGATATGAAAAAACTTTTTTATTCTTTAACGCAACTTTTGACGGCCCTGGTTTGTATTATTAGTGAAGGACCTTCAAACACAAAGAAAGAGAAAAATGAAACTGTCAACTGAATGGGTAATACAAAAGTATAAAGACGTCCTGTTCCGGATTGCCTACAACATATGCCAATCCGAATCGGATGCCGATGACGCAGTTCAGGAATGCTTCATAAAGTATCATACTCTGAACAGGGAGTTTGATGACGAGGAGCATATCAAGGCATGGCTCATCAGGGTAACCATCAACCTTTCAAGGAATATGGTATCTTCCTTTTGGCGTAAACACACGGTTAACTGGGAAGAATATATGGAGAGCATGGCTTTTGAGGATCCGCACGACAGCGAGCTGTTTGAAGCCGTAATGCGAATGCCTCAGAAGTACAGGATCCCGATCCATTTGTTCTATTATGAGGATTATTCAATCAAAGAGATCGCAGAAATAATCAATTGCCCGGAAAACACGGTAAAGAGTCAGTTGGACAGAGGTCGTAAGCTTCTCAAACAGGCGTTAAAGGAGGAATGGGAAGATGAATAACAAGGAAAGATATAAACGGACGTTTTCTTCCGTACATACCTCCAGGGATTATTCAAAAGAGGTATTTGAAATGGATAACAAAAGTAAGCGAGTACATTTATCACGCCCATTGGCGGCATGCCTGGTTGTGTGCCTTTTACTTGGGACAGCCGGGGTTTGTTACGGAAACAACGTTGGCGGCATCCAGCGTCAGCTTCAGCTCTGGATCGACGGAGATAAAACCGCAGCGGTCATCAACTTTAACGGAAACGGGGAATACGCGCTTTCGTACAAGGATTCTGAAGGCAATCTGTATTCCGAAACCGGCGGCGGTGTGAAGTTCGACAAGGACGGAAACGAAGTGCCAGCAACAGAGGAAGAACTTCTGAGACAGATGTTTTATCCGGATGTGGAATATGAGGACGGAAAAGCAATTCTGTATTATTACAATCAGGTAGAAGGCAATTACTACAGGCATTCGCTGGACATTACGGATCTGTTTGTTGATGATGTATGCTACATTACCCTGACACAGGACGGCAAACCGATGTATATTACGGTAAAATATCAAAAGGGTCTTGCAACAAACACCCGCAGGTATCTTAACCCGAACGAGTTCAACAACTACTAGCATCTGCTGTAGCCCTGCTGAGAAATCAGCAGGGCATTTTCCTATATAATGTATAATGCCTAAGAAAAAGTCAGCTGGGGGATACTGGCTTTACATCTGCGCAGAACTGAGCCTTTCCGATATTCACATAAATGTGCCATAGTATTATGAGAATATTCTCTCATCACCTTGACTATGCTCGTAAAAACCTATAGAATATACGAGAAAGGTGGCGCAGTTATGAGAACATTTGACTATGAAAAACTTGAAGCTCTGCAGTATGACAATACGGTGATCAATCTTCTGACAAGCATTCATGAAGCCAAAGGCCGTCAGGAACTATACCTGTCACAGAAGCCTGATGAGCTTGAGAGGCTTGTCGAAATAGCTAAAGTACAGAGCATCGATGCCAGCAACGCAATTGAGGGCATCAGGACTACGGATACCAGGCTAAGGCAGCTTGCGGGTGAGAAAACCACTCCGAAAAACAGGGATGAAGAAGAGATATCAGGCTATAGGGATGCCCTTAATGTTATCCATGAGAGTTTCGACTATATCCCTCTGACTCCGAACTATATCCTGCAGCTGCACGGAATCATGTACAAGCATGTGCGCGGGAATAATTTCGGCGGGACTTTCAAGAATGCCCAGAACTATATACAGGGCATCGATGCTTCCGGAAACGTATATGTCATATTTACTCCGCCGGCTCCGTACGCAACGGCACCGGCGCTGGAAAACCTTTGTGACACTTTTAATAAAGCCGTGGAAGACGGAAAGGTCGACCCTCTGATCCTGATCCCGGTCTTCGTTCATGATTTCCTCTGTATCCATCCTTTCCGCGACGGCAACGGAAGAATGAGCAGGCTATTGACAACGCTTCTTTTGTACCGGAGCGGTTACTATGTCGGCAGATATATTTCTCTTGAAGCGATCATCGCAAAGATCAAGGATTCCTACTATGACGCTTTAAGTGAAAGCCAGGACGGCTGGCATGAGGGAAATGACGACCCTATTCCATTCGTCAAGTACCTTCTTTCTATAATAGATATGGCGTACAGGGATTTTGAGGACCGGCTCAAGCTTGTTCAGACGAAAGTCAATGCCAATGAACTTGTTGAACTTGCATTTGAGAAAAAGATCGGCAAGATCAGAAAAGCTGACATAGTAGAGCTCTGCCCGAACCTTTCCGTAAGTGCAGTTGAGAAGGGGATTGCAAAAATGCTTGCGGATGGGAAAATCGAAAAGCTTGGAAACGGCAAGAATACATTCTATATAAAAAAATAATATAGTTTTGAAGGAGATAGGACCGGTTCATAATATGACATTTCAATATTTTCTTTATGATACTTACCCCGGGTTCTTTTTACAGGCTCTTCCTTTTGCACTCATAGTTGGAGTGATCTATGGAGTAAGAAAGTATCATAAAGATAAGGATATTCAAAAAGGGAAGCTTATTGGCAGCATTTTATTTGTGTGCTATTTTACAGGTTTAGTATGCCTAGTACTTGCCAAAGATGTAATTGCAAAGATTTGGTATGATTTGCTTTATAACATGAGTGACGGCGGTAAGGTTATCCGGATGTTTGCATGGGATTGCAATCTTATTCCGGATTTCTGGACGCATTTAGACGGAGAGACCATCGGAAATTTTGTAATGTTTCTGCCATTCGGGATCTTGTATCCGTTCTATAAGGAGTCCGCATCTTTTGGAAAAACATTGCTTGCAGGGATAATTTGCATTGTTGCAATAGAATGCTTGCAGCCTGTATTTGGACGAGCTTTTGATATAAACGATATAATAATGAACTTTTCGGGAGTACTGATTTCTGCTGCGATATTTTCATTGCTGCAAAAAGCAATAAAAAAGAAAAACGACGAGCCTAGTACGAAATAATGGATGTCTGATTACAAATGTCACATAAATGTAAACTATAAATTTGAAACATTTTTTGAGATTTTACGTCTATATATATAGTGTATTTTAAGTTAGGGGGCGAAAAATAGCATGAAAAAATTAATAGTAACCATACTAACATTATCAATGATTTTATCTTTGGCAGCATGTTCTTCAACCAAGGATAAGTCAGTTTTCGATCTTATAAAAGAAAGTCCTGCCGCAAGACTTGAGTTGCCGGACGGCTCTAATTGCATGGTGGACAGCGAAATCGATTCTCTTAAAACAATTGCCGATTTAAGACTGCAGGCAGCACCTATGGAGCCTTCAGACAGTGAAAGCGATTGGTTGTATCGTATTGTATTTAATCCTTCCGAAAAGGTGAAAAATACAGAAGAAATAA
>X415_White_Rhinoceros__coassemble_225_pt1 | contig 14964 bp, 12 predicted proteins | sample X415_White_Rhinoceros__metabat2_high_PE_001 | metagenome-assembled genome bin X415_White_Rhinoceros | reverse complement strand
GTCAAGAATAATCGCGCGGTCGCACATGCTGATGACCTGCTCTGCCGCATGTGATACAAAAAGCACTGTGGCTCCCTTGTCCATCATGCTCTTGACCTTCTTCTCGCTCTTCTTTCTAAACTTTGCATCGCCGACCGAAAGTACCTCATCGAGAATCAGAATCTCAGGGTCAACGATAGTCGCAATTGCGAAGCCTAAGCGGGCCTTCATACCCGAAGGATAATTCTTCACGGGAGTATTTATAAAATCGCCCAGCTCAGAGAACTCAACAATCTCATCGAACTTGCTCTCAAGGAAATCTCTCGAGTAGCCGAGCATTGTACCGTACAGATATATGTTCTCAGCGCCGCTGTATGCGCGCTCGAAGCCTGCTCCGAGCTCCAGAAGCGGAACGATATTGCCGTTTATGCTTATCTTGCCTTCAGTGGGCTTCATAACTCCGGCGACGCACTTAAGAAGTGTTGATTTACCGGCACCGTTGAGACCTAAGATGCCTAATCTCTCGCCCTTCTTAACCTCGAAGCTCACATCCTTAAGAGCCCAGAACTCTTTGTAATTAAGCTTTCTCTTGATCATTCGGATGAAATATTCCTTGAGGTCATCCACCTTCTGATCAGTCATTCTAAAGCACATGCCAAGGTGGTCCACCTTGATGGCCGTAGGTTTATTATTGTTGTCCATTATGCTCTCCCTGCTTAGATGTATAAAATAAAGTCATCCTGCTTCTTCCAGAACAGAAGCGTTCCCACTACAAGAAGAACTACAGAGAAGCCCAGCGAATAGAATACATGATACATATCAAGCGGTTCGCCGAAGATCGCATTTCTGAAGTTAACTATGCAGGAGTACAGCGGGTTGATTTTAAATATCCACTTAAATCTTGTGATTTTGTCAACCTTATAGAATATCGCGCAGGTGTACATGATAAGCATGAGCGCAACGCCCCACAGATACTCAAGGTCTCTGAAGAATACATTGAGAGTCGACATGAGCATTCCCGTGCCAAGTGTCAGCAGTCCGACAATAATGAGCGGAACTATTGCCTCAAGAATGTACCAGGTAATCGGGACCTTCATAAAGGCCATTACGAGTACAAGCGCAATCAAGGAAATAAGGAATATTACGTAGTTTGACAGAACTGCAGCGAGCGGATACATGTACTTGGGCACATATACCTTGCTTATCATGGCTGCATTGGAACGGATGGACTTAAGAGCGACCTTGCTTCCGTTGGAATAGAAGGTGTACAGAAGTCTCGCCGAAAGAATGTAGACAGGGAAAAAGGGGTCACCGCCGCCGAGCATCTCCGAGAATACAATCGTGAGAACAATCATTGTGAGAAGTGGCTCCAAAAGTGTCCAAAGGACACCAAGTATTGAGCTTCGGTACTTAATCTCGATGTCCTTCTTAATCAGTTCCACAAGCAGGAACCTGTATTTTTGAAAATTCTTAAAAAAGTGACGCACAGTCAATCCTCCCCGTCCTTTAACACTTCCATGCGGTTAAGTGCGCTGAATATTGCTCTGATTGATGCTCGGGTCGTTGATGAGCTTACGCCTACGCCGTAGGTAATAATGCCCGAAGCAGCATCCATCAGATGAATGTATGCAGCTGCCTGGGCATTGGAACCCGAGCGCAGCGCATGCTCTGAATAATCGAGAATCTTAAGGGTTCGTCCCAGTTCGTTCTGGATACCGATTTTAACGGCATCGATAGGACCGTTGCCCTTAGATGTATATGTCTTCTCCTCACCGTGGTCGGTGTAGGTAATCTCCGCAACCGTGTGGAAGTTATCAACTGCTGCCGCAGGAATATCCTCCATCTTGGCCATACGGAAATGATAAGGCTCCTTCATGTCAATATAAGCCTTCTTGAATTCCCACATGATGCGGTCAGGATTGACCTCACCCTCAGTTTCACTGATATTCTGAATGATATCCGAGAATTCCTTCTGCATGCCCTTAGGCAGTCTGAAGCCGTGATAGGTCTCCATGATAAACGCAACGCCGCCCTTGCCGGACTGGCTGTTGATACGGACAATAGGCTCGTAGATACGTCCGACATCCGCAGGATCAATTGCAAGATAAGGCACCTGCCAGATACCGTCCTTCGAGGTCTCCATCTCCTTGAAGCCCTTCGTGATTGCATCCTGATGTCCGCCTGAGAATGCAGTGAAGACATACTCACCTGCATAAGGGTGTCTCTCGTGTACATTTATCTTAATAAGACTCTCGTATGTGCTCTTGATATGCGGCATGTCCGAAAGCTCCAGCTTCGGATCGATGCCCTCGGCAAGCATGTTGCAGGCAAGTGTGATGATATCGACATTGCCCGTTCTCTCACCGTTACCGAACAGAGTTCCCTCAATTCTCTCAGCTCCCGCCATAAGCGCAAGCTCAGCAGCCGCAACTGCAGTACCGCGGTCGTTGTGCGGATGAATGCCGAGAATAATGTTCTCGCGCTTCTCAAGATGCTTACTCATCCACTCAACGCGGTCAGCAAACACGTTAGGCGTATTGTTCTCGACCGTGAGCGGAAGATTAATAATCATCCTGTTCTTCGAAGTCGGATTCCAGCATCTGATTGCTGTATTGCACACAGTAAGTGCGAACTCCGGCTCTGTCTCGGTGAAGCTCTCAGGTGAGTACTCAAGTGTAACATGTCCGCTCGCGTGCTCCGCATATTCCTTCACCAGGTTAACGCTCTGTTCAACTAAGCCCAGAACCTCATTCTTATCAAGGCCATAGACCTTCTCCCTCTGAAAAGCAGAGGTATTATTGTAAATATGAATTATAACGTCATCGATACCTTCAATAGCTTCGAAGGTTCTCTTAATAAGATGCTCTCTGCACTGTGTGAGAACCTGCACCTTCACTCCCTTAGGAATGAGATGCCTGTCCACAAGCTGCCTTAAGAAATCAAATTCAATCTGCGACGCAGAGGGGAATCCAACTTCTATCTCCTTAAAGCCAAGCTTAAGAAGCATGTTCCAGAATTCGATCTTCTCCTCAACTACCATAGGCTCCATAAGTGCCTGATTGCCATCCCTAAGATCGACACTGCACCAGATGGGCGCTTTGGTTATCTGTTTGTCGGGCCACTCACGCTCCGAAACCTTCGGCAGAGGATTGCGCCTGTACCTTTTGTAGTTCATTACTTTCCTTCCCTAACGCTTTGTACCTTATCTTTTAATACTTAAATCGCTTAGTCTCCGTTCTTCTCGCTCAGCTTAAGCATTACAGAGCCGGCATCAATGTGTACCTGATTGCCGTAATCACTCTTGACCTGTCTTGAGTATGTTCCTGCGCTACAGCCGTTCATGTCGACGTACAGCTTAAGGTCGCCAATCTCAAGTGTATTAATAATGCTCTCGGGTCCCTTGACAACTACGGAAGAATCCCACATGGAGTAGATTGAGCACTCCAGTCCCTCAGCCATATTGACAGCGGTAATGTCAGCCTCGGTCAGAGTTAACAGTCTCTGCGCTACCGGTTTGATTGTGGCAACAATGCTTAAGTAAGCGCTATCCTGAGCATTGTATACGGAACCGTCATATATAGTCTGCAGGACATCATTGATATTAATCTGAGTGTCCAGATTGCTGTACGCTCCTTTGACCTCAAAGGGTACCTGAATGGAGTTTATGTTCTTGAGAACTGCTTCCTCAGCAGCAATCGTAATCATCTTGGGAGCGAACTCAATGCTGTCGGTGTAGAAGCCATCTAATGCCTCGCCCTCTGGTACTATCTCAACAGGAACTGTCTTTGTGGGGCAGATTCCGATTGCGACCTGAACCGTATCCTGTGAGAAGCTCAGCTTCTGAAGATCGATTTCATTGCCTGCGCCGTCATATGCCACTAAACCGCAGTCAGCGGTGAAGGATGCGTTTCTGCCTTCAACATCAACGGTCGCGGTTATCTCCTTAAGGGTCTCCATGGAAGTCTTGGAACCGGTTACCTGAATAAGCGATGAGCCCAATCTGCTCTCGTAGCAGTAATAACCCTCCTTGACATCACCGGTAAGTACAACTCTTACGCTGAAGGGCTGAACCTCCTGGTCCTCGAGCTTAACAGCGATTGACTCGTTCCTAAGCGTTACCACAAGCTCTGAGGCGTAATCCGACAGGCACTCAACGGTAAGCGGAACCATGTACATTGAACTGATTGAATTGAAATCAGCAGTAACCGTGAAATCAGAAGCCGAAAGCTGATTAACCTTGCTTCTCTTGCCCTTGACGCGCACATCAACGGTCTCGCCGGACTCAACCGAGTACTGGTAGCCGCGCGAGGTAATAACCTCGTCATGAGTTATCTCAATCGGAACCTTATTAATGGTCTCGGTAACAACCGGGTCCGCAATATTCATTATGGTGAGCCAGACAAGCGCTGCCACCACAACTGATAAAATCTTAAGTCCTAAATTGTGAGTAAGTCTTGTCTTCATTTATCTGCCCTCCTTGACGGGAGCTGTGTCTTCTTGGCAATGTTTGCCGCCTGACCCTTGAATCTGCTGAAGATATTCTTCTTAGCAGCCTGATTCTCCTCAGACTTGTTCTGAAGCTCGGTCAGTCGGTCGTGAAGAAGCTCGCGTCCAACACGGCGGGTGAGCTCGCCGTTCTCTGCTATTGAAACACCGCCTGTCTCCTCTGAGACTACGATGGTGAAGCTGTCTGTCGCCTCGCTGATACCTACTGCCGCACGGTGTCTTGTTCCGAGGTCCTTACTGATTGTCATGTTGTCCGACAGAGGAAGATAACAGGTCGCGCTCGTTACGCGGTTGCCTCTTACGATAACTGCTCCGTCGTGCAGAGGTGTATTGTGCTCGAAAATATTGATCAGAAGTGCACTCGTGAGCTTGGCATCAATCTCAATACCTGTCTGCTCGTACTCATCAAGTTTAACGTTGCGCTCTATAACTATAAGCGCACCGGTACGTGTTCTCGCCAGCTCATATGAAGCCTTGACAATCTCATCGACCGTAGTGTCCGTGAACACATCCTCTTCGGAAGAATCCATGAAGGAGGTCATGATGTTTCGCTTACCTAACTGTTCAAGTGCCTTACGAAGCTCAGGCTGGAATACGATAACGAGGGCTGTAATTCCGACTCCGAGTCCGTTGGCGAATATCCACAGAATTGCGTCAAAGCCAAGGATTGAGGCCAGAATGTAGAACAAAAACAGCACAAGGATTCCCTTTAGGAGAACCCATGCCTTAGTGTTTTTAACCCACTTTATGATATTGTAAATCAAGACCGCAATAAGCAGAATCTCGAGTATATCCATAACCGAGATTTTCAGAAGCGTTATCGGGCTTATGAAATTTTGAAAAAATTCCTTGATGGTATTCATTTAGAAATCCTCATTGTCATCGTCGAGTGTCATCTCAACTTCATAATCATCGTCTTTCTCTTTGTCACGTCCAATGTTCTCAATGCCGTATGCTGACAGATCCTCATCGTCATATCTTACGGGCTCGGGCTCGTCATACTCCTCGGTAAGCTCATCATAGCCGTCTGAACCGTCGAAGCTTTCTGTCTCGTCATAAACATCCTGCTCATCATAAGCTTCAGAATCATCATATTCTGTCTGCTCATCGTAGGTGTCAGACTCGTCATAGTCAGCCATACGCTTGACACTGTGCTTGGGAATTGCAACGTCTACCTTGGGAACAGCCTTGACATAGTAATAATAGTCGTCATCCTCGAACTGAACGCGCTCGATTGCGGTGTAGTCGAGTACTCTCTTGAAGTATTCAACCACCATACCCACAATTCCTGCGAGCAGGGACATAATAATGAGTGTGCCGACATGAGCTTCCACGCTGTACTTGAGGTCGCCGATAAGGAATCCGAGTATAGAAACAAGAACACCTGCGCCTACGGAAATATGGAAAGCATAGTCAAAGCTGAACTTTCTGATAATGAAAATCACTGCGATAACCAGTGCGAAAACAGCGATTGTAACAATCATCTGCTTGTTGGCAAGGAATGCGTCTGTCACATCAGTGAACAGTGTGAGCACCTGGTCGAGGTCCTTAACGTTGACCTCACGTGTCGATGCCACCTTAACAATCTCCATCATGTAGTAAATAATAACACCGCATGTACAGGGAAGAATCGAAAGAGGGGTGGCAACACATCCGAGCACTACGGGAACACAGTAATGCAGGTTGAATCTTGCAAGTACGGGAACCAGTACTGCCGCAAGTGCCTGACCGGGAGCGAATCTCATAAGCATCGCATAGAGTACGATAAATGCCAGAAGCAGTATTACTGCAAGCACCAGTGATGCCCTGTAAACATGAATCAGTGTAAGCACCATGCATAAGAAAACCATCATTCCGCCAGGAGTAACCGCGCTGATTACTGATAAAAGCGCTGTCACTGTAGTTCCGGTGAAACGTGTGTCATAACCGATTGAAGAATTGATCCATTTGAATACAATCATTGCCAGTATGAACTTGACAATAGGATTAATAACAAATCGCGCCTTCTGATATATCTTCAGAATCAGTGTGCGCGCTTCAAGCAATTTCATAACCATAGGTATTATTCCTCACCTTCTAAATCATCGCGGTCTTCGCCGTTATAGTACGAGTCTTCCTCGCGGTAAATCTCTTTGAGCTTGCCGAGCATACGGTAATACTTGCCGAGCTTTTTATGTGAGAGATTATACCGGATGGAGAATCCGAGCAGAGTCACTATGAGGTAGAAGCTCAGAACTCCGAGATATCCTCCGAGAATCGTCCATCCGAAACTCTTATAGTCAATCGTAAGAATATTGTCCAATATATACTGCAGCCGGTACAGAATGACCATTCCAACCAGAACCAGATAAGCGATAGTGATTGTTATGGCAGTTTTAAGAACATTGAGTCTTGCGTAATCGCTCTTGTAATATCTTGCAAGTTTGAAATCGTCCTTGCCCTCATTATTCTCATATATGGCCAGCTGCGTCATTAATCTGATTTTTCTGTTGTTTAACATATTATTCTCCATTCCGTGTTAAGTAACACGGTTCTATTTCATGTTTTTCAGAGTGCAACCGATAATAGCGCATACTACAATTTAGTATAGCATGTTCCCCCATAAAATAGTAGATGTTTTTTGTGAATTAATATCCTTTTAATATCTGTGACCCCCTTGATAGTGCGCTCTTTAGAGAATATAATTATTCTTGCAATATTGCATTTGTTTGTATTGGGATTTTATTTCCGGAAAGGGAGACTATGTTTAAAAAACACTTTGATAACCTGGGAATCGACACTACACTGCTCGGATACGGCTGTATGCGTTTCCCTACAATTGATGGCAAGATAGACGAAGTCAGCGCTGAGGCACTTTTGGACAAGGCTTACGCAAGCGGAGTCAACTATTTTGACACTGCTTATCCGTACCACGACGGACAGAGCGAGCCCTTCGTAGGTCGCGTACTTGACAAGTACCCCCGCGATTCTTATTTCCTCGCAACCAAGCTTCCTCTGTGGAAGATTGAGACCCTTGACGATGCGAAGCGAATTTTTGCCGAGCAGCTTGAGCGTCTCCACAAGGACTACATCGATTTCTATCTGTTCCACGCTCTCAACAGAGAGAAGTTTGAGAAGATGAAGGAGCTCGGCGTATTTGAATACCTTGAGTCAGAGAAGGCCAAGGGCCGCATCCGCTACCTGGGCTTCTCCTTCCACGACAGCTTCGATGCTTTCAAGGATATCATCGAGTACCGCAAGTGGGACTTCTGCCAGATTCAGCTCAACTACATGGACACCGAGGAGCAGGCAGGTCTTGCAGGTGTTGCCCTCGCTGAGAGTCTTGGCGTTCCCATGGTGATCATGGAGCCTGTTAAGGGCGGTTCACTTGCCGTTCTTCCCGAGGATGTCACAAGACCCTTCAGAATGATCGACCCCGGTGTGTCAACCGCATCATGGGCGCTCAGATTCGTAGGCAGCATGAACAACGTCAAGGTAGTTTTAAGCGGTATGACCTCTATGGACCAGCTGCTTGATAACCTCGAGACCTTCGATGATTTCAGACCTTTAGACGAGGAGGAAGAAGCTGCAGTTAAGGAAGTTGCCGAAGCACTCAAGAAGCGAGTATTCAACGGATGTACCGGCTGCCGCTACTGTATGCCCTGCCCTAACGGCGTTCTGATTCCTTTCAATTTCCATATCTGGAACAACTACGGCATGTACAACAACGTAGGCAACACCAAGTGGCGCTGGAATCATGAGATTCCCGATGAAGCCAAGGCTAAGAACTGCGTTGAGTGCGGCGCATGTGAGGAGGCCTGTCCTCAGCACCTTAATATCAGAGAGGACCTCGCAAGAGCCCAGAAGATGCTCGATGAGGTATGTGCAGAGTAATAACGCACCTTTGATTTACCAGACAGCATAATAAAACAGAGCGTACCGGTCAGACCGATACGCTCTTATTTTTTGTCTGTGGCACTGATTTCTGCCTGTGCTTAGTAGCCGAGTGTTCCGAGTAAGCTCTCGTCGTTCTCAATCCACTCCTTGACCTCGATTACGCGGTACTCGTCATGAGTGTCACGGATATAGACCTTCTCAATACCCGAGTTGATAATCTGTCTCTTGCACATTGAGCAACTGTTGGAGTTTTTGATGTACTCGCCGGTATCAGCCTCAAGGCCGCACAGGAAGATTGATGCTCCGATCATGTCCTGACGTGCTGCGCTTATTATGGCATTGGCCTCAGCATGAACGCTTCGGCACAGCTCATAGCGCTCGCCGCGCGGAATCTTAAGCTCGTTGCGGATGCAGGTGCCGAGATCCGAGCAGTTCTTGCGTCCACGGGGAGCTCCGACATAGCCTGTCGAGATAACCTCATCGTTCTTAACTATGACTGCGCCGTAATGACGTCTTAAGCAAGTGCTTCTGTGTGAAACCACTTCTGCCAGATCAAGATAATAGTTGATTTTGTCACGTCTCTCCATGAGCCCCTCCTGTTATGATAACGCTATTGTAATAACGCTCTTATACTTTCTCACTTATGCTTCCTGCTGTGTAATCTTAGCCTGGCCCCTCATCTCAATTCTGGGACCGCCCTGTCCTTCAATATACTCTTTGGTTATGAATACTCTTCCGATGGAATCATCCTTGGGAATCTCATACATGATATCCAGCATGAAATCTTCAATGATTGAGCGAAGACCTCTTGCACCGGTCTTCTTGGCAAGTGCCTTCTCAGCTATTGACTCAAGAGCTTCCTCGTCAAACTGAAGGTCGACCTCATCAAGTGCAAGGAGCTTCTGATACTGCTTAAGGATTGCATTCTTGGGCTCCTTCATAATCTTGACGAGCATTGCCTTATCAAGACCTTTTAAGGAATAAACAATAGGCAGACGTCCGATAAACTCGGGGATAAGTCCGAACTCACGAAGGTCCTCGTTTGTAACCTTCTCTAAGATATCGGGGTCATTGTCGTATTTGTCCTTAAGGTCAGCATTAAAACCGATTGAGCTCTGCTTGCTTAAGCGGTTCTTGACAACCTCTTCCATGTCAGGGAACGCGCCGCCGCAGATGAACAGAATATTCTTGGTGTTGATAGTCGTCATGGGAACCATGGCATTCTTGCTGGTCGCTCCGACGGGAACCTCCACGTCAGCGCCCTCAAGGAGCTTGAGTAAGCCCTGCTGAACAGACTCGCCGCTTACATCGCGGTTCGTTGTGTTCTTCTTTTTGGCTATCTTATCAATCTCATCGATGAATACGATTCCGCACTCAGCGCGGTCTACGTCGTTGTCAGCACTCTTTAAGAGCTTTGAGAGAACGCTCTCAACATCATCGCCTATATAGCCCGCCTCAGTAAGCGAGGTGGCGTCAGTGATTGCGAGCGGAACATTAAGAATTCTCGCAAGAGTCTGAACCAGATAGGTCTTACCGCAGCCGGTAGGGCCGATCATGAGCATGTTGGATTTCTCTATCTCAACTTCGTCATTGACGTCCTTGGTCACGCGCTTGTAGTGGTTATAAACCGCCACGGAAATAATCTTCTTGGCGCGCTCCTGTCCTATTACATATTCATCAAGCTTCTCTTTAATCTTGTGCGGGGGCGGAAGCCTCCTGAAATCAAACACAGGTGCTTCGTCCGCTGTTTCGCCCTCTGCTCCGGGCTGGGGCTCAGGCTTAGCCTTCTTCTTAATCCGCTGACTCTTGGGGATGTCCTGAATATTCCCAAAGGAGAACTCCGGCGGCAGCATGCCAAATCCCAGATTCCCTAAAGGATTGTCCCCCGAGCTCATCATGTCGAAGGTCTTCTGCATACAGTCACGGCAAACACACATATTGCCGGCCATCTTAAGCATCTTGCCGGCTACGCTCTCGGGGCGTCTGCACATGTAGCAGATGTCCTCGTAATCTTTCATGTCGTTGTCATTACTGTTGTTGTCAATAATGTTGTCATCGCTCATAGAATAACTTCCTCTTTCTTTTAATAAGCGTTTTTGTTAATAAATCCTTTGAATACCGTGAGGAACAGGATTCTTATATCAAGCCACAGAGTCCAGTTCTCAATGTAATACAGATCGCACTCAATACGCCTCTTTATGGAAGTGTCTCCGCGGTAACCGTTGACCTGTGCCCATCCCGTCATACCGGGGCGGACCTGGTGCTTGATCATGTAGCGCGGAATCTCTTCCTTAAATTTCTCAACAAACTGCGGACGCTCTGGTCTGGGTCCAACTAATGACATGCTGCCCGCAAGCACGTTAAACAGCTGCGGAAGCTCGTCCAGGCTGGTCTTTCTGATAAACTTGCCAACAGGTGTAACCCTCTTGTCGCCTCTGACCGTCCACTTGTCCTTCTCTTCCTCGGGGTCCTCCACATACATTGAACGGAACTTGTACATGTGGAACTCCTTGCCGTGTCTGCCTACTCTCACCTGTGAGTAAATAACAGGTCCCTTAGACGTACACTTGATAACGATAGCCACTATAAGCATCGGAATGGCGAACAGGATAAGTGCCAGAAGTCCTCCGACAAGGTCCATTGCGCGCTTAACGATGCCGTTGATAGTGTTACTCAAAGGCACGTTACGTATATTGATGACCGGAAGTCCGTACAGATCCTCAATATAAGGAACTGTTGAAACCATGTTGCCGTAGTCAGGCACGAACTTGGTGTGCAGTCCTGACTTCTCGCATATATCAACTATGCCCTCGAGCTGTTCATACTCGTCGATACCTAAGGAAATAACTATCTCATCGAGATCATTCTCGCTGATTATCTGTGCTAAATCCATCTTGCTTCCGATAACCGATATTCCGCGGTATCTCGTACCGACTGCCATGTTGTCATCCAGAATTCCGAAGATTGAATAGCCCCAGTCCGGATTAGCCTTGACTCTGTCCATAAAGCCCTCGGCTGCTCTTGAATATCCCACTAAAAGCACATGCTTCAAATTGCGTCCGCGCCTTCTTATAGTGCGCAGAATTCTGATCTGAGCAAGTCTGAACAGTGCGCCGAAGCCGAAGTTAAGTCCTGCGAAGGTACCGTAGAACCAACGGGAAATATTGGCTTCCTTCTCAACATAAATAAGGAACGCAAAATAGAATACGCCAAGAATGTTCGCCTCAACAAGATTACCCATCATTCTGAGGCTTCCGTGTCCGCGCTTGGGCTTGTACAGTCCGCACATGTTGTAAATAATCAGAAAGCCGGGTACCAGAAAGAATATATTCTGCGAGTACTCAGAAAAAGTTCTGTAACCTTCTCCGGGCTGCAGGGCAAACAGACTAAGCTGTGACAGTACGTTAAATCTAAGGGGATAAGCAAGAAAATAAGCAGCCACTATAAGCGCTGCGTCGATAACAATATGCAGTTTATTAAGTGTTTCCTGATTGTCTTTAATCACTGCATTCTCCTCCCTTGCTAAATAATTTTAGCGTATTTCCCCCTTAATAACAATGGTTTCACCAATTCTTTTATTTTTTTTCACACATTCATCACAAACCGAAAGTAGACTTGAGGCAGAAATATATTTCATTATCATCTTTTGTAAAGGAGAGAGATTATGGACGAAATAAATGAGAACATCAACACTTTAAACAACAATGAGAATGTAACTGTAGAAACTGCTAATACAGTTGAGCAGGTTGTAAGTGAGCCCGAAGCAGATGAGCAGGCAGCCACTGAAGAGACACGTCACGCAGAGGCAGACATCACGTCACAGGACTACGGAGTATACTCCTTAAACAGGGACTCCCTGCAGGATGCCGTATACCGCGCTTCTGACGAGACCGTAAGGGATGTGTACACCACACCGAATATCAATTATCAGAATACCTACTCCGCTCAGAATTCCGCAGCTGCTCCCGACCAGAGATATTCCGCTTACGCAAACGGCGGTGTTTATCAGGGCTACTACCAGCCGGTGACTGAACCGGTTCGCAAGCCCCAAAAGCAGAGACATTTACCCAAATTTGTATCTGTATTACTGTCAGCAGTTCTGTTCGGACTGGTTGCCGCAGCTGTATTTATCGGCACCAACAAGCTGTATGACACACTGAACCCCAAGGAGCAGTCCTCACCCGAGGAGATTTCAACGCATCACACTCCCGGTTCCAACGATTACGACGGACGGATTACTGACAACAATGCTGACACGGTTGCTGCTTCTACGGTGCTCACCAATATTGACGCGTCGGTTACCGATGTTTCCAAGGTTGTTGAGAACGTAATGCCCACGATTGTATCCATCGACTGCACCTTCTACGCACAGAGCTTCTTCGGCTACTACGAGACAAGCGGCGCAGGTTCGGGAATCATTCTTAAAAAGACTGACACAGAGCTTCTTATCGCTACCAACAACCACGTTGTTGACAGTGCGCTCACCATTAACGTCACCTTCGCTGACGGCAAAACTGCTCCCGCTGTAATTAAGGGCACTGATTCTTTGGCAGACCTTGCTGTTGTAGCTGTTGACCTTAAGGATCTTGAGGCTGACACACTTGGCAAGATCAAGGTTGCTTCACTCGGCGATTCAGACGCTGTCAAGGTCGGACAGATGGCTATTGCCATCGGCAACGCAATGGGCTACGGACAGTCCACTACTGTCGGATATATTTCCGCCAAGGACCGCGAGGTCAGCGTTGACGGCAAGACAATGACATTACTTCAGACAGATGCAGCAATCAACCCCGGCAACAGCGGCGGCGCTCTTCTGAACTTAAACGGCGAAGTAATCGGTATCAACTCAGTTAAGTACGCTTCAGACGAGGTAGAGGGCATGGGCTTCGCAATTCCCATCAGCCGTGCGACAGCAATTCTCGACGAGCTCGGAAGCCGCGAGATTCTGAAGGACGAGGACAAGGGTTATCTCGGTATCTCAATTGATAATATTTCCGCTGATTTCGCAGCTGCATACAACTTCCCGATGGGCGTTTATGTTACTGACGTTGTCAAGGACGGTGCTGCCGACAAGGCCGGCATCTGCAAGGGCGATATTATTACTGCCATCAACGGAACCGCAGTTGCTACCACCTCAGACCTCAAGGCCAGCGTAACCTCACACAAGTACGGCACAACAATCTCAGTAACCTACCAGAGACGAATCGACGGCGAGTTCCAGGAGACAACCGTTGATGTTGAGCTCCAGAAGTATCCCGAAACCGATACAAACTAAGGGTACAAATTAGGGGTACAAATTAGGGACGTAGTCAAATTACTCCGATTCTGCAAATTAGGGACACAGTCAGAGTCTTCCTTCACCCGGGAAGCTATTGACTGTGTCCCTTATCTGTTGAAATGAAGGAATTTGACTACGTCCCTAATTTGCAGAATCGGAGTAATTTGACTACGTCCCTAATTTGTATAATTCCTACAATTTCTGATAATAAATCCTATGAAATCCAAAAGCAGGCATGCTATAATAGGTGTAACGTTTTATATGTAAGGATAAAGTGAAGGGGGATTATTTATATGAATGCACGTGAATGTATTGAACAGGGCAAGGCGATACTTGGTATCGAATTCGGTTCAACAAGAATTAAGGCAGTACTTAACGACGACTGCAACCGTCCTATCGCAGGAGGCGCTTTTGAGTGGGAGAACCGTCTTGAGAACGGTGTATGGACCTACCACACAGACGAGATCTGGACAGGACTTGCAGCCTGCTACGCAGACCTTAAGAAGGACGTTCAGACACAGTACGGCATTGGAATCAAAAAACTTGCAGCCATCGGCTTCAGTGCAATGATGCACGGCTATGTGGCTCTTAACGATAAGGGTGAGCTCCTTGTTCCTTTCAGAACCTGGAGAAACACCATCACAGGTGAGGCTGCCGAAGCGCTCACCAAGACTTTCAATTACAACATTCCTCAGCGCTGGAGCATCGCTCATCTCTATCAGGCGATTTTGAACGGTGAGGAGCACGTTAAGGATATCAAATCACTCACAACCTTAGCAGGATACGTTCACAACGAGCTTACAGGCGTAAGGGCAGTCGGTGTCGGCGAAGCTTCGGGTATGTTCCCCATCGACATTGCTACCGGAACCTACAATGCCAAGATGCTTGATACCTTTGGCGAGCTCATTAAGAACAAAAATTACCCTTGGAAGCTTATCGATATTCTTCCCAAGGTTCTTTCTGCAGGTGAGAACGCAGGCTTCCTTACTGAAGCAGGTGCCAAAAAGCTTGATCCTTCAGGTGAGCTTGGTGCAGGCATTCCTCTCTGCCCCGCAGAAGGCGATGCAGGCACAGGTATGGTAGCAACCAACTCTGTAGCCTTAAGAACAGGTAATGTTTCAGCAGGTACCAGCGTATTTGCAATGGTAGTCCTCGAGAAGGAGCTATCCAAGGTATATCCTATTATCGACCTCGTTACTACTCCTGCAGGCTAGCTCGTCGGCATGGTTCACTGCAACAACTGCACCTCCGATATCAATGCCTGGGTTGGTCTGCTTTCTGGGTTTGCTTCCGCTATCGGCGCCAAGGTTGATAAGGGCGAGCTC
>X415_White_Rhinoceros__coassemble_224_pt1 | contig 15144 bp, 15 predicted proteins | sample X415_White_Rhinoceros__metabat2_high_PE_001 | metagenome-assembled genome bin X415_White_Rhinoceros | reverse complement strand
CCTTAAGCAATCCGTCAGCCAGTGTCGCAAATCCGATTGCCACGCAGAGGAAGGTGACTATGCTTCCGGGCTTAATCAGAACGATTATGCCGAGTGCTGCGAGCAGAAGTCCGAATCCCAAATCATACTGGAAGGCCAGTCGGTACAAATCCTTCGAACAGTACCCGATGACCTTGACCGCTCCGAAGAGAAGCATTATCACTCCAATAAGAGTTCCCAGAACTGAGATTGAGATGTCCGGTCTTATAAGAAGTATTATTCCGAAGATGCAGAACAGAATCGAGCTGACTATGTAACCGGTCTTGGCTGTTCTCATCGATGTTGTTGATCTTATGTTGTCTCTTACGGCTGAACGCATTTCCTTGTGCCTCCTTGTTTTTGATGAGGCCATCTTATCACCCTCCGCAGCAGGTTAAAATGGACAGATTCGCGCCAGTGTCATGTTTTTGGACACCCCGCTGCGAAATGGCCAAAAAAAAGACAGACACGGGTTACGTGTCTGTTTTTTGGGCATTTATGTCAGTTTGCCTAAATTTGTGAATATACTCTTATTTGCTTTTTAATCCCTACAACCGGAACGCTTAGTTCTGCAACAGGACAGCTTAGTTCTGCAACAGGACAGCTTAGTTCTCTAACCAGACAACCTCGTCCTCCAGCCTGTCGCATACCGTGTTGCCAAGAATTTTTATACAGAGGCCATCCCTGAACCCGTCAGGTTGGTTCTCATCAAGCTGATGCCATACTGTAACGTCGTATAATACAGCCTTAAATCTGACGCTTCCGCCGTCTTTATATCTCGTTCTAACAGGGAACAAAAGAACAACGAGCATAGCAATTACGATACCGACAATCCATCTTTTTCTCTTCATTATGCACCTCCACGCCTAACTCTACTATAAACATAGCTGCTTCTGCTATATACATGTGTAAATATGATATACATAGCTGCTTCTGCTATATAGACGAGTTAAAGCGCATGTCAGTTCCATAAAATCGGAAGTAATATTTATATATCTTTCGTGGCCTCGTGAAATTCTCCTGCCGCTGCAATGATAACCGGTGTGAGCTCCTTAAATCTCTTAAAGCCTGCAAGTATGTCCTCGCTCATTCCTCTGTTCAGCCAGCTGATAATCAGTCCGAACAGCTCGCATCTGAGCACTTCCACAACCACCTTGCGGTCTTCGGCCTTAAGCTTCTGCTCGGGGAACAGGGTCTTGATGTATTTACCGATAACATCCTCGCATAGAGCAAGCAGATTCCTCTCGAGCACATCGCGATTCTCCGAATTATACAGGTGCATCACGGCTGCCTTGTTCGCCAGTGCGAACTCCACCGCTACCTCGAATGCTTTCTCATGGGATTCAATCGTGGGATACTTATCAATCAGGCTCTGTGCCTCATCCTCGATGATGTGGTTCAATAGCTCCGGCACATCCTGATAATGATAGTAGAAAGAATTTCTGTTGATACCGCAGTCCTCTACGATATCCTTGACCGTAATCTTGTTAAGCGGCTTCTCATTCAGCAGCTTAATGAACGACTCTCTGATCGCCTTCTCAGTGAAATTAGCCATATCTATCCTCACTAACCAATTATTCTTCCCCAATTTATCCCCTATATTACTTTATCGACAAATGATGGTCAATTAATAATCCATAAACAAAATATTAAGGATGACAAGGGGTCAGACCCTTTTTCACATTTCTGACAGCGGGTCAGACCCTTTTTCACATTTCTGACAGCGGGACAGACCTTGGCTTTCTGTTAACAGTCGATACCACTTCTCTTTTTCCATCATGCTATGTAGCAACTCCTTCAGACGAATATTGAGGGCCATTAGAAACAGTTAGCACTATGCTGCATTCACATAGTGCTTATTGTTTCTTGGGCCCGAAATCCTGAATCTGAAGGAGTTACTATATAGCGTGATAAAAAAAGAGAAGTGGCATCGGCGTCAAACCAAACCAAGGTCTGTCCCCCTGTCAGAAATGTGAAAAAGGGTCTGACCCCCTGTCATAAAAAAACCGCGGTGCCATAGGCACCGCGGATATTAATTAGGATTAGATTAGTGGGTGATAACCTGCTCGGTCTCCTTATCAAAGATATGAAGCTTTGAAAGATCGAATGCAACCTTGATAGCGTCGCCGGGACGAGCGGTTGTACGAGGGTTAACTCTTGCGGTGATCTCATACTGATCAACATCAAGATAAAGGAATACTTCTGCACCAAGAAGCTCGTATACACGTACGGTAACGTCTACGATGCTCTCAGGTGACTGGCTGATAAACATCTCTTCATCCTTAACATCCTCAGGACGGATACCAAGAACAACGGTCTTGCCTTCATAGCCTGCGTCGATGAGCTTCTTAGCCTTAAGCTCGGGAACAACGATTGTGGTTGAACCAAATGTAAGGGTAACCTTGTCGCCATCGCGGCCAACAACGCTGTCGATGAAGTTCATCTGAGGTGATCCCATGAAACCTGCAACGAAGAGGTTGTTAGGCTGATCGTAAAGGTTCTGAGGTGTATCAACCTGCTGGATAACGCCGTCCTTCATAACTACGATACGGGTACCAAGAGTCATAGCCTCTGTCTGGTCATGTGTAACGTAGATGATGGTTGTTTCAAGTCTCTGATGAAGCTTTGAAATCTCGATACGCATCTGAACACGGAGCTTAGCATCAAGGTTTGAAAGAGGCTCATCCATAAGGAATACCTTAGGATTACGAACGATTGCACGACCCATAGCTACACGCTGACGCTGTCCACCTGACAGAGCCTTGGGCTTACGATCAAGAAGGTGCTCGATATCAAGAATCTTAGCTGCTTCATGAACAAGCTTATCAATCTCAGCCTTAGGAGTCTTACGAAGCTTAAGACCGAATGCCATATTGTCATAAACTGACATATGAGGATACAGAGCGTAGTTCTGGAATACCATTGCGATATCACGATCCTTAGGCTCAACATCGTTCATGAGCTTGTCACCGATCCAGAGCTCACCTGAGGAAATCTCCTCAAGACCTGCGATCATACGAAGTGTGGTTGACTTACCACAACCTGAAGGACCAACGAAAATAATGAATTCCTGATCTTCAATCTCAAGATTGAAATCCTTAACTGCTACGAATCCGTTAGGATATACTTTTGTAATGTTCTTTAATGATAAACTTGCCATAATCTCCTCCTAGTAATTTGTTTTAGTACCATCGGGCCTACCCAGCCCGCTCTACTCTCTTTGATATGATACACAGAAATTGTGTGAAAAACCATATCCTTTTTACACAAATTAATTTTTCATATTTTGTGAAAAATGCCTAATGACAACTACACGAAAATATGTGGTGGTTAATAGTGCCAAAATGCCCGTTCTGCTTTTGTACAGAATGAACAATCAGTGCGATAAAAAGCCGGGAGTCACTGCCTCATAAATGCGCTGTAGCCCTCGCCCCATACCTCTCTTACATCGTTGATTGTAACAAATGCCGACGGGTCGAGACCGTATACAATATCAAGGACTTTGACTATCTCCTTCCTTGAAACAACGCAGTAGAGCATCTTCTTGTCAGCGTGCGAATACATTCCCTCGCCGTTAAGACCTGTAACACCGCGGTCGAGCTCCTGCATGATGCGGTCTGATATTTCTCTGTACTTGTCAGATACGATGAATGCGCACTTGGCGAATTTGAGACCGTCGAGCATGCCGTCAGAAACCTTGGTCACAACATACACCGCGATAACGGCATATAAGGCCTTTGTGATACCGAAAGCGATCATGCCGACAAGGACAATGGCACCGTCGATGACCAGCAAAAGCTGAGGCACCGAGTAGTAGGCCTTCCTGTGGTGGATCAGCATCGCGAGCATGTCCGTGCCGCCCGTCGTGCACATGGTAAGAAGCACGAGTCCGATTCCGACACCTGTAATGATTCCGCCGAATAATGCTGAAAGAATATAGTCCGCCTCAAAAAGAGGTGTTGTGGGAAGCACCGCGATAAACAGCGTCAGCGCTCCCGTTGCCAGAAGTGTTTTGGATATGTATTTGAATCCGAACACCTTTAAGGAAATAATGAATATCGGAATATTGAACGCAATGTTCGTTACCCAGATAGGGATTCCGCCTTCCACTATTCCTTCCGTAAGGTGCTTTATTATGATTCCGAGACCCGTCACGCCACCGGTGACCAGCTCCATCGGATCGTATATTAAGTTAATTGCTATCGCCATCAAAAATGTGCCTACGATAATCAGCACATCATCCCTCAGTCTGCTTCTCTTGGAAATAAAATCCAGCATCCCCTTAGTCTCCCTGTTTTAAAGTATATTCTCCCTTAACATATATGATCATGGCACTTGTGGCCCTGACCCCGCTGGCTCCCCCCAGAGCCATGTAGTGATTGTACAGAACAACGCTCGTGCCCTGGTCAAACAGCTCAGAGCCCGTAAGGCTTATCATGCCTGTAGTGCCAAGCACCGTTCCGTTACCTGAGTATACGACCAGCTCACCGCCGTCCGCAAGCGTAATGCTCTGACCCTTCTCAAGGCGCAGCCTTACAAAACCCTGTGAAGCAGAAGACGCAGACTCGGACGCAGTGCCTGACGAGCCCTTCGAAACTGATGTCTTGCCCGTAAGACTCTTCTCAAGCTCGCTAAGACGCGACTCAAGATAGCTCAGGGTAATCAGCGGGTCGCCCTGCGTGCCGGGCTCGGCGTTCTGTGCGCCGAAGACCGTTCCCGCAGCGAAGCTGCCGACCAAAAGTACAACTGCTAAAACCGCAACAATTACTTTCTTCTTCATGTCTTCCTCCCCATTAGTACAATATTCCGTACAGAATCGCGCCCATACCGCTCGCGCTCAAGGTAACCGTCTCATTCTTTTTGATAACGGGCGCATCGTAGAACGTTGTGTGCTCGCTGTCAAGCTGCTCGTAGATATCCAGATAACGCAACCGCTCCCCAAGCGGATGATTGGTCACAACATCAGTAAGTCCAGCCTCTAAAATGCCCTTGACGCTGTCCTTTGTTCCGTAGTCCTCTAAGGCCTGCTCGCGCGTAATCGCGTAGCTTCCCCTGAAATCCTCTCCGGAGCCCGAAACCGTAATGTATTTTGAAAAATCCTTATCGTATATGGCCGAATAATAAAGGACGTTGAAATTGATCATCTCACTGATAATTCTTCGTCCCGCTTCATAAGCCTTGTCGTTATAGTAGTATCTGTAGAGCTCCGCAAGGGTCACCGTCTGCGGAAGCTCCGTGTTGTCCACGGCAAGCTCCTGATAAAGCTCCGCCGACATCGTATAGGATATCTCGGGTACCAGGCGGATGTAGTCCATCGCAAGGTCATTGCAGCGCAGTATCTCCACAAAGATATTCTCAATTCTCGCGGTCTCGGAATTCACAACATACACAAGCGTCACGGGTGTTCTGTTGAGCACTTCGCTAACAGCCGCGCCACCGGGCACATCGCTGTCTGTATACGCGCCGTCGCGGTCAGCGATAGAGCTGTCCTTACCGGCAGAAGAGCTTCCCTTTAGTGAGTTGTCCTTCAGATACACAGCTGCCTTGAAGCCTGCGAACACCGCTCCCGCAATCAGCACTACCGAGAGTATGAACCAAACGGCACGGTTGCCGCCCTTCGCATTCTTCCTGCTCACTGCCAGCCTCCGTCCATTGTAATAATCTGTCCGGTGAGGTACTCAGGCTGCTCACAAAGACTCCTCACAAACCTTGCGACCTCCTCGGCATCGGCGAATCTGCCGGCCGGGATCTCCTCACAGAGCGCTGCGCGCTCCTCATCGGAGAAGCACTTGTTCATGTCTGTATCCACGCATCCGCAGGCCACCGCGTTAACCGTGATATGCGAAGGCGCAAGTTCCTTGGCTAAAGCCTTCGTGTAAGCGTTAACGGCACCCTTGGTCGCCGAATATGCCACCTCGCAGGAAGCGCCGACATTGCCCCACACGGAGGAAATATTAATAATTGTTCCGCTCCCCTTCTTAAGCATCTGGGGAATAGCCTCATGCGAACAATAATGTACGGAAGAAAGATTGGTCTTAATTATTCTGTCCCACTCCTCATCGGTCATGTCCTGAAGAAGTCCGACATGCGAAATACCCGCATTGTTGATCAGGATGTCCACACCGTCCTCAATGTGCGCGAACATGCTTCTTACGAAATCCGCATCGCCCACATCACCGCGTATCTGGACAATGCTTCCGTCAGCGTGGTTCTCGCCCCTTAAGGCATTAAGCACTGCCACTGTCTCCTCAAGCTTGGCTCCGCCGTTTAGCGAATTCACATAGAGATTGCAGTCCTGCCTTGCGAATTCCATTGCAATAGCGCGCCCTATACCGCGCGATGCTCCCGTAATCAAAACATTCTTCATAAACACTCCGTTCCACGCCTAAGCCCTAAATGCCTAAGCCTCAGAATCTGATCTCACTGCCTGACTCCGACTACCTGGTACATCCGCTCGTTGGAGATGCAGTGCGTTACTTTTAAATATTTACCAAAGAGCTCCTTAAGCTCCTCTGCCTCCATAAGACTGACTGAGACATTCTTCGGACAGTTCTCGTGGTGTTTCTCAATTGCAGCCCTGCTCATTCCGTGCGCGATTGAGAGTCTTCCGCCCTCCTTAAGCAGCCCAGAAAGGACTCTTACGACCTCCTCCGAATCCTGGAAATGAGGGAAGGCGTTATAAACCATAACCACATCGAACTTCCTGTCAAACTCATGAGTAAGCACATCGTCACAGATAACCGTAAGCCTTCCGTCTTCCGTCAGCTGCAGGAACTTGGTCCGCATGATGTCACACATCTTGTCTGCGATATCAACAGCTGTTACGTCTGCCACCTTGCGCTCCATATAGTACGGAATCATGACCCCCGTGCCTGATGCCACATCCAGTACGGATATGCCCTCATCGCAGTCCCCGGCCACGCCTTCGTTCACATTCTCAGACACGCCGCAGTTGTCCATAATAATCCCGATTATATTATCATCCTTAATCATGTCTGCGTCCCAAAAAGGCGCCAGCCGATTAAAGAAATCTCTTACTTCGTTAAGCCCCATAAAACTGTTTCCCTTCAAAACATTTGCACCAAATATTATAAGGGAGAAGGTCCCAAAAAACAAGAAAAATAAGGTCGTGCACCAACCTTTAAAGGTTCTGTGCACGACCCTTAAAATTAAATGTTAACGAGCCTAAAGTAAGCTGTTATCTGATGCCGATTGCCTTGATGAGAAGGTCGGCTGCAGCGCCTCTTGTAAGAGACTTATTAGGATTGAAATTGCCGTTCTTATCGCCGTCCATAATGCCAAGGCCCTTGGCAATAGCAACGTAGCCTGTGTAGCCTGCGCTTATCTTGGACTCATCCTTGTAGCCGGTCTTGTAAATATCAAGTTCTGCTACCTTATCGTATCCGAAGGAGCTGACGATAATCTTGGCTGCCTCCTCGCGGCTTAACTTCTCAGTAGAATTCTCTGATGCCTCTCTGTAATTGAAGAACATTGAGATGCTGTTCATAAGGTTCTGGAACTCGGCCTCTGTAATGGCCTTGTCGGGCTTGAACTCAGTTGCCTCAAAGCCTGCGCCCATGCTTGCGAGAATCTTAATCGAGCGCTCGTACTCATGTCCTGCAATGTCGGTGTAATTATAACCCTTCTCTGTGTTAACGTACTCATCACCGTTCCAGTTCAGTTGCTTGCCGGTGAAGGCATCAACGATGGCGGGACTGATTTCGGTTCTGTATACGAGGCGGATGCTCTGTACAGCGTCAGCATAGAAAGCGCCGTCCTTGTAATCGGTGACAACCTCATAGACAAGGTCGTAGCCCTGATATCCCAAGTATGCGGCCATAGCCTTCTTCTCTGAGAGAATGTTCTTAGCCTCAGGGAATTTAACGTCATCATTCCAGTTGTAGCTGTAGCTGTATACCTTGCCGGTCACTGCATCGACCTGACCTGAAATATAGTTGCCGCTAACCTCGATTCCGTCAAAGAAACGGTCATACTCAAATGCGAAGCCTGCGTAGGTATACTTATTCTTCTTCTCGTTGTAAGCGATTTCGTGGGTCTTGATTGTTGAGCTCAGCTTGGTCTGTGCAAAACGCTCCCTGTTAACGGTGTTAACGAAGTCAGCGAAGATGTTTCTGCACTCGCTCTTTTTATAGTTAGCCTTGATTGTGAGGATTTCTTCCTCGGTGAACTCGTAGTAAGACTTAACCGATGAGTTGAAGCTTAAGAGCTCGCCTGTCTTGGCATTGACATATGCGTAAGCGTATGCTCTGTAATAATCGTTGTTCTCCCAGTCGTAAGGACGGTTGTCACGCATGGTGATGTTCCAGTAATAATTGCCGTTGCCGTCATTACTTAAATTCCAGGTTGAATTGCTTGCAGACTTCTCGATAAGCAGGTACTTGTTGGCCCTGAGGTTCTTAACAACCTGCTCGGCGGGAATAATATCCTTGAGCTCAGCGATAAGCGCGAGCTCAGCCTCTGAAAGCGTAGCATTAAATTCGCCGGCAGCGGCTGCCTTATCCTCTGCAACAGCATTGTCTGACATGCCCTTATCACTTCTGTTCCAGTAGGTCTTCTCCTTGTAGATCTCACCGGTCTTGGCATCGACTGCGATATAGCTTCTGTCGGGTGTGTATGCAAGATATGCCTTGGGATTGCCCTCAACATCGTAGGTGATGTAGTAGCGAAGCTCCATATCAACCTTCTTGCCGATCTTGGCAGTAGCGTCATCCTTGCTTATAAGCCCTGTAGCAGCGGGAATCTTAGTATCATACAGCCAGTTGGCCTCGAAGTTTCTGAGGGACTTGTCATTGTAGTTGATGCTGATAGCCACGTAGTTATCAGGCATCTCGATTCCGTTCTCAACACGGTAGAAATTATATGTATAGCTTGAGTTGTACAGTGAAGGGTATACGCTCCTGAGAACCAGATGTCCCTTGGTCTCGGGAGCTATCTCTGCAGCGAAGCTCATGGCGTAGTCCTTAAGCTCGTCAGAGGTAAATGTAGGTACGGTCGACCCACTGTTGTCATATCTGTAGACACTTGAGATACGTCCGTAGCCATCGCAGGAAACATTGATGTTCTTGGAGTAATCAGCAGTGCGCCAATAGAAGTTCCAGTTGACTCCGTTGGTACCCTCATAGTAGTTGTAATCGGTACTTGTGAACTCATCGCCGATTCTGAGCCTGTTCTTAAGCTTAAGAATCGTTGAGGCCATATTGCTCTCAGATATCTGAACATCTGACGAAGCAGCCTGTACCTTGGTCACCCTGTTAATCTGTCCTGCCTGTCCGAAGCTGCCAAGAGCAACTGCCAGCACAAGAAGAACTGCTAAAAATCTCTTTTTCATTGTTGTCTCCTCTCTCGTTTATAAAGGGCTGTTCCTGCTTCTTCTTTCTGTTTGAAGCCGGGGTGCGCCCACATATTCACTACTTAGACGAGAAAAGGGAACGCCCGGTTCCCTTTTCAGACAAAAATATTATAACATTTTGATAATCTTCTGTGGACATTTTTCTGAACATTTACCACAGCCTGTACATTTAGCGTAATCAATGCGGGCGAGATTGTTCTCGACAGTGATTGCGCCGGCCTCACACTGCTTAGCGCAGATACCGCAGCCGATACAGCCGGTAGTGCACTTAGCCTTGACGTCCTTGCCCTTAAGCGTTGAAGAACAGCTTACTGCGTATTTGTTGTCATAAGGACGCAGCTCGATAAGACTGTTAGGGCAGACCTTGATGCAGGCGCTGCAGCCTACGCACTTGTCCTTGTCGACTACTGCCACACCGTTAATTACGTGGATTGCGTCAAACTTACAAGCGCTCACGCAGGACCCGTAGCCCATACAGCCAAAGGAGCATTCCTTCTCGCCGTGACCGGGGATAAGCGCAAGCTTTCTGCAGTCCGGGATACCCTGATAACGGTACTTGACACTTGTCTTGTCGCAGGTTCCGCTACATCTTACAAATGCGACCATTTTGACCTGCTCACCCGCCTCAGCGCCCATGATGGCTGCGATGTCAGCCTGACGTGAGCCTGCACAGGCATTAATGGGTGCATCGCCCTTAACGATGGCCTCGGCACAGGCATCACAGCCTGCGAAGCCGCAGCCGCCGCAGTTCGAACCGGGCAGGCACTCTCTTACGGCATCGACACGTGAGTCACTCTCAACGCTCAGCCTGCTTGCTGCGATACCGAGCAGAATTCCGATTACAAGACCTGTTCCGCCTACTACCGCTCCGGCGATAAGCACGCCCTGTGCGGAGATAGCCATGAAACCGATTGATTTAAGTAATACAGCTAACATACCCCTGGCACCTCCTTAAATCAGTCCTGCAAAACCGCAGAAAGCCATAGCCATGAGGCCTGCGGTGATGAGCAGGATAGGTGAACCCTTGAGGGTATGACATACATCATTGTCAGCGATTCTCTCGCGGATACCTGACATAATGATGATTGAGATACAGAAACCGCCTGAAGTTCCGAGAGCATATACAATACTCTGGAGGAAATTATTGCCGTCTGCGACGTTCTGAAGCGCTACACCGAGAACACAGCAGTTGGTAGTAATAAGAGGCAGATAAACACCGAGCGCTCTGTAGAGCGAAGGGATGAATTTTTTGAGGACCATCTCCACCAGCTGAACAAGGGCAGCGATAACTGCGATGAAGACAATGGTGTCCATGTATGCAAGTCCGAGCGGTACGAGCACGAAGGTGTGGATGGGATAAGCAACTGCTGCTGCCGCGGTTACTACGAAGATAACTGCGCTTCCCATTCCGACCGCAGTGTCAGTCTTCTTGGATACTCCAAGAAACGGACAGATACCGAGGAACTGGCTTAATACTACGTTGTTGACGAACGCAGCGCTGACAAGAAGTAAGAGCATTGCTTTCATTATTTGTCTCCTCCTTCCTTAGCTGCCTCGCCCTGTGCGGGAGCCGGTGCAGCCTTAGCCTCAGGGAAAGCGTTCTTCGCAATCGCCTTGGCCTCAGCCTTCTTAGCAGCTTCCTCCTCGGCAATCTGCTCGAGGATTCCACGGTTAGCGGTACAGGTGTTGCCTACGCACTCAGCACAATTACCGCCGCATGCGAGAACTGCTTCCTCGCTCTTGGGAGCATCGCCGTTTGTTGCGCTCTTAAGCTTTAACTTATTCTGAATGGCTGTCAGAATCGCAAGTACGAAGAATGCGCCGGGAGCCATTACAAAAATTGAGAAGGGCTCGTAGGCTGAAGGCAGAACCTGATGGTCAAATATTGTTCCTGCGCCGATGAGCTCACGGAGAAGGCCGATGATTGTCAGCGAGCAGGTGAAGCCGAGTCCCATTCCGATTCCGTCAAAGATTGAGGGAAGTACGGGATTCTTGCTTGCATATGCCTCGGCGCGGCCGAGGATGATGCAGTTAACAACAATCAGTGGAATGTAGATTCCGAGTGATTCGTTGAGTGCGGGCAGATAGCCCTGAATTAAAAGGTCAACGATTGTAACGAAGGAAGCTACGACTACGATGAGGGCAGGCATTCTGACCTTATCGGGAATAATCTTCCTAAGTGCCGATATCATCATGTTTGACATGATAAGAACCGCGGTCGTTGACAGACCCATGCCGAGTCCGTTGAAGGCAGATGTCGTAACCGCAAGGGTAGGACACATACCGAGCATAAGGACCAGGGTGGGATTCTCCTTGATAATACCGTTATAGAGACGTTCCGTGCATTTATTCATCAGTATGCACCTCCAATCTCTGCAAAAATCTTAAGTCCCGCATCGACAATTCTTGTCACTGCGGTTGTTGTTACTGTCGCGCTTGAAATCGCGTCAATCTCAGTCTCGCCTGAGATGCCGCGCTTTGTAAGTGAGAAGCGAGAGGTTTTGGTTCCGTTAAACTGTGATTTGAAATCATCGTTCTTGGCCTTCATTCCAAGACCTGCGGTCTCGCTTATCTTAAGGAACTCAAGTCCCGTAAGTGTGCCGTCAGAAGCAATTCCTAAAACTGCCTTGATCTGTCCGCCGTAACCCTTGGCGTTACTGAGGATCATTACGCAGCCGACCCTGTTACCGGATTCGTCTACGCCAAAGAGAATCTGCTCGATGGTCGTATAGGCGAGCTCTGAGTCAGCATCGATAAGTGCCTGCATTGAAGCTAAGTCGCCGCTCCACTCCTCGGTAGAAGCAAGTGCGGGGCATACTGCCTTGTAGGCTTCGTTCTGTGCCTTGACCTGTGCCTCGGCAATGGGCTCCTTGGTGAGCTCATAAATAAATCCGAGTGCAAGTGCTGCGATAAGTGTTATTGCAAAAAGAACAAGTGCGTCATGGACGAGTGTGTTCTTCTTTTTTGTCTCACCCATTACTTCGCACCTCCCTTCTTAGCCTTAGCAGTGCCGAAAGCCTTGGGCATTGTAAGACGCTCAATAAGAGGTACTAAAAGATTGCAGAATATAATCGCGTAGGATACGCCCTCTGCGGAGTTGCCGCACACGCGGATAATTCCGGTAAGGAGTCCCAAAAGGATACCGAATACTACCTGTCCAAGCTTGGTGATGGGGCTTGTTACATAGTCGGTAGCCATGAACCATGCGCCGAGCATAAGTCCGCCGCCGCACAGCTCGCATGCAAGATATGTGCAGTCAAAGCCGTGACCGCCAAAAAGCACGATAAATACCGCGAAGGTTGCTATGTAAGCAACGGGAATCCGTAAGTTGATTACCTTCTTAACGAGGAGGTATGCAGCACCGATTAAGATAGCTAATGTTGAAGCCTCGCCGATAACGCCTCCGGTGAAACCGAAGAACATGTCGCTGAGTGAGAAGCCTGCGCTCTCAATACCCTCTGCTACGGATACACCCTCTAAGTTCTTGATAACTGCAAGGGGTGTTGCGGATGAGATTCCGTCAACTGCGCCCGCGCCGTTGTAGAACATTGAGCTGCCCTTCTCGATTGCGAAGTTGGTCATGCGGCCTGCGAAGCAGATAAGCAGGAAGCAGCGGCCTGCAAGAGCAGGGTTCATGAAGTTCTGGCCAAGTCCGCCGTAGAACTCCTTAGCTACGATAATTGCGAATGCAGAGCCTACGACAGGCATCCACATCGGAACCGTTGAAGGCAGGTTCATGCCGAGAAGAAGGCCGGTAACCAGAGCGCTGCACTCGGTAAATCCTGACTTGTCCTTCTTCACAAAGCGCTTCCACAGATACTCTGAGAGCATGGCTGCAACCACGCTGGTAAGGAGTACTAAGAATGCTCTGAAACCAAACTGGTACACGCCCATGGCGCTTGCGGGAATGAGCGCGATTGCTACATCCCTCATAATTGATCTTGTTGTTACACCGCTTCGTACATGAGGCGAAGCGGAAACGTTATATAATTGTTTCATGTCCCCTCCTGTATTATTTCTTCTTGCGATTATCCAAGATACTTCTTCTTGTCTGCTTAATTGCCTGTGTCAGCTTGCGTCCTGCAGGACAGACGAATGTACATGAGCCGCACTCCATACACTCCATGCCGCTGACCTTCTCAAAGCCCGCATCGTCAAACTTCTCAGCTGCTGCCATGAGCATCTGGGGAATCAGGTTCTCGGGACATGCCTCAACGCAGCGTCCGCATCTGATGCAGGGTCCCTCGGGAACGAGGTCCATCGGGTCTTCCTTAAATGCAAGCAGAGCTGAGGAGGTCTTGGTGACGGGAATCTGCGTATCAAACAGGCCAAGGCCCATCATGGTTCCGCCCGAGATAAGCTTCTTGGGTGTGCAGTTGAAACCGCCTGCTGCCTCGAGCACCTCGCTGTAGTGAGTACCTGTCTTAACGCAGAAGTTCTGCGGATTGACAACCGCATCACCCGATACGGTAACGATACGTCTGATAAGCGGTGTGCACTCTGCTACTGCCATATGGATGGAAATAACGGTATCGACGTTGTTAACAATGCAGCCTGCGTCTGCAGGGAGCATTGAGGAATTGATCTTGCGTCCTGTTACGGCGTAGATCAGCTGACGCTCCGAGCCCTCGGGGTACTTGGTCTTAACAACCTGAACCCTGATGCGCTTCTCATCCTTAACAAGCTCCTGAATGTGTTCAATTGCCAAAGGCTTGTTGTCCTCGATGGCGATTACGCCCTCGGCGTTATCAAAAAGCTGAAGGATTATTCTGAGTCCGTCAACGAGCTTCTCACCCTCCTCGATCATCATGCGGTAATCACTGGTGAGGTACGGCTCGCACTCGGAACCGTTGACGATGATGTGGTCAATAGCGTTCTCATCCTTGGGAGTAAGCTTGATAAATGTGGGGAAGCCTGCGCCGCCCATACCGACAATACCGGCGTCCCTAATGATATCACGGATCTCCTGCTTGCTAAGCTTAGTGTAATCCCTCGCTTCGCCAAGTCCGGGAATCGGTTCGTATTTATTATCGTTCTCAATTACTATCGCGTTCACGATGCTTCCCGAAACCGTAAGTGTAGGTCTTATCTCTTTGACCGTACCGGATACGGAAGCTGCAATAGGAGACGAAACAAAACCCCCCGCTTCAGCGATAATCTGTCCCATCAGAACGTGGTCTCCGACCTCCACTACGGGCTTGGCCGGTGCGCCGATATGCTGTGACATCGGATAAACCAGATCCTTTTTGGGTAAAAGCTGAACGGTGGGTTTATTCATGGATATTTCTTTGCCGTCATAAGGGTGAACACCGCCCTTAAACGTTCCTTTATTCATAACAAAAATCCCCCTTTAACTACATAACGGGCTGTGACCCAAAAAAGTCATAGCCCCCCGAATTACATACGGGTAATATTATGCCGTGAAAGTAGGGATTTGTCAAGATTTCTCGGTATTTTAGCGGTATTTTGACACCGCATTTTTTCACTGTTTTTGAGCTCTGTTTATTTCTTTCTTCCGTACACGACTCCGGGCTCCATCTGATAGCCGTCACGCTCCCAAAGCTCTGAGACGGTAACGAATTCCCAGCCGTCTTCCAAAAGCCTGTCGATTGCAATTTTGACGCCCGCAATCGTAGTCTTATGAATCTCGTGTACAAGCATTATGTGACCGTCGGCAGCGCTGTTAATAATCTGCCTGCTTACATAATCGCTGTCGCGGTTCTTCCAGTCGAGCGTATCCACTGACCATAGAATAC
>X415_White_Rhinoceros__coassemble_221_pt1 | contig 15298 bp, 8 predicted proteins | sample X415_White_Rhinoceros__metabat2_high_PE_001 | metagenome-assembled genome bin X415_White_Rhinoceros | reverse complement strand
GTTTAGAAAGAAGAGCGAGAAGAAGGTCAAGGGCATGATGGACAAGGGAGCCACAGTGCTTTTTGTATCACATGCGGCAGACCAGGTCATCAGCATGTGCGACCGCGCGATTATACTTGACCACGGACATCTGCTCGCAGAGGGCAGTGCCGAAGAAATCTGCAAACAGTACGATGAACTGATAGTGAAGGGGAAGAAATGAGAGTTAGCATAATCACCGCTCACCTTGAGTGCAGCAATTATGTTGAAGAGTATAAGAAATCGCTTGAAGAACAGAGCTTCAGGGATTTTGAGATAATACTCGAGGAGGATGACCCTGCTGCGCCTTTAGGAGTTGCGGCTATGCGTAACCGCGCGCTGGAGCGTGCGGCTGCATCGGGCTGTGATTACATATTCTTTATGGACAGCGATGATTATCTGGACCCTGAAGCACTGGCAGAGGCTGTAAGAACAGCTAAAGACAATCCCGGTAAGGCTGTCAGAATTCCTTTCACCTGGACCAAATATAAATACGACACACTAAAGAGTGTCACTGACATATCTGCACTCGGCAAAACTACACCTGTTCTTCCGAATGTATTCTATGACTCATGCCTTGGACACCTGATTCCTTTTGATGCAGTTAAGGACCTGCGTTTTAAGGAGGAGCTTAAGATATTCGCTGATTTCCCTTATATTGCGGCGGTATACTCAAGGCTTGAGGTTGTCGCAATGGACAGACCTCTGTATTTTAAGAGGGTTCACAATGATCCCATCACCTATCCTTCCCTTGACCAGAAGAAGATTCCGACAAGACTGCAGGATTATGCGCGAAGCTTAAGACTTACGGCTGCTGCGATGAAGGACACTGCACCTCTTGGAAGATACATCGCGAAATTCGCAATCAGCAGGGTAATCGGCAACAAGATACCGAAGGCTTCACGCTGGAGCGATAATGATGTTGTCTCTGTGTGCGAGCTTGTGAGAGATTACTGCAAGAAGGTTATCTGCGAGTACAGCGGGGAGCAGAAGCGTCTGCTTAAGCGCATGAGACGAGTGAGTGTTAAGGGTGTAAGACGAAGCATAAAGGAACATTACTATAGCATTCAGATTGGTGATTTCATAAGAAGCAGACACCAGAAGCGTTTAGTTACCTATCACAGAATATTTATGAAGAAGCCTGTTGATCAGAACATGGTATTCTTCTCGACCTTCTACGGAAGGGCGTACGCGGACAGCCCCCGCGCGATATATGAGTACATGCTGAAGCATTACCCCGACAAGAAATATGTGTGGCTGATGAACGACGATTCTGTCGAGATTCCGGGCAAGCCCATAAGGATTCATCTCGATTCCGTCAAATATATGTATTACTGTGCGCGTGCAGGTCTTTGGGTAACCAATACCCGCCAGCCCGACTGGTACAAGAAGCGCCCTGAGGCGAAGCTTCTTCAGTGCTGGCACGGTACACCGCTTAAGCGTCTGGTTTTTGACCTCGCGGATGTGTTTGGCGCACAGCCCGATGATTACAAGAGCTTCTTCTACAAACAGGCCTGTGAGTGGGACTGGCTGATATCAGATAACAGCTTCTCGACCAATGCCTTTAACACGGCCTTCAAGTATCCGAAGGAGAAGATGCTCGAGGTAGGATATCCCCGCAATGACCTGCTTTTTGGAGACGACAGAGAAGCGCGGGCTGAAGCACTTAAGAAGAAGCTCGGACTTCCTTTGGACAAGAAGCTTGTTCTCTACGCACCGACCTGGCGCGATGATCAGGCGCGAGGCAATCAGGAGTATGGCTTCGATATGAAGTTCGACCTTAAGAAGATGGCTGAGCTTAAGGATGAATATTTCTTTATTCTCAGAATGCATTATTTTATCTCGGACAGGCTGCAGCTTACGGATGAGGAGAAGACCTATGTTGCGGATTACTCCAAGTACAACGATATCGGCGAGCTGTATCTTATCAGTGACGTCCTGATTACGGATTACTCTTCCGTATTCTTCGACTACGCGAACCTGCATCGCCCGATGCTGTTCTATGTCTATGACCTTGAGGACTACCGAGACACTCTTCACGGTTTCTATTTCAACATGGAGGAGGGCTGTCCCGGACCTATGCTCACGACTAACGAGCAGGTCATCGATGCTCTTAAGAACATAGACAGGATATCAGAGGAGTACAGGGACAGATATGAGAAGTTCTGCGAGGAGTTCTGCTCTTTGGATGACGGAAGAGCCGCAGAGAGAGTTGTTAAGGCAATTATGCAAGAATCCCGTTGACAAGCAGGGACTCTTGGATTATATTGTATGAAGATTTGGCGATGACGGAAGAAGAAACTTCAGACACATCCGTACAGAGAGGTATCGGCTGGTGAGAGATACCGGGTGATGCGAGGCGGTCCGCTTCCTAAGCTGCCGGCGATGAGTCGGGGGCCGGTACCCCTTAGAGTACCTGTTGAGAGATTGTGGCGCTTAGCGCTGCGATAACGTGGGTGGCACCGCGAATACTGTATATTCGTCCCATGAGCAGATATAATTGTTTGCTCATGGGCTTTTTTTATCCCTGAAGCAGACGAGGAACAAAGAATATGCGGGAGATTTCCCAAAGAAGAAAGGACATGTGAAATGATTGATTTAAAGTTTTTACGTGAGAATCCCGACGTAGTACGTCAGAACATCAGAAACAAATTCCAGGATTCAAAGCTTCCCCTCGTAGACGAGGTTATCGAGCTCGATACTCAGAGAAGAGCAACCCAGCAGGAGGCAGATGACCTTCGTAACAAGCAGAACCAGATTTCTAAGCAGATCGGTGCTCTTATGGCTCAGGGCAAGAAGGAAGAAGCTGAGGGCGTGAAGAAGCAGGTCGCTGAGTTCAAGGACCGTCTTGCAGAGCTTGAGGCTAAGCAGACTGAGCTTGAGGCTGAGGTTACCAAGCGCATGATGGTTATCCCTAACATCATCGATCCTTCAGTTCCCATCGGCAAGGATGACAGCTGCAACGTTGAGATTGAGAAGTTCGGCGAGCCCGTTGTTCCCGATTTTGAGATTCCTTATCACACTGACATTATGGAGAAGCTTCACGGCATCGACCTTGACGCTGCACGCCGCGTAGCAGGCAACGGCTTCTACTACCTTATGGGCGACATCGCAAGACTTCATTCTGCAGTTATTTCCTACGCAAGAGATTTCATGATTGACAGAGGCTTCACCTACTGCGTACCTCCTTTCATGATCAGAAGCGACGTTGTTACCGGCGTTATGAGCTTCGCAGAGATGGACGCAATGATGTACAAGATTGAGGGCGAGGATTTGTACCTCATCGGTACCTCAGAGCATTCAATGATTGGTAAATACATCGACACCATCGTTCAGGAAGACACTCTTCCTCATACACTTACCAGCTACTCACCCTGCTTCCGTAAGGAGAAGGGCGCACACGGCATCGAGGAGCGCGGTGTATACAGAATCCATCAGTTCGAGAAGCAGGAGATGATCGTTATCTGCAAGCCCGAAGACAGCAAGATCTGGTACGACAAGCTCTGGAAGAACACCGTTGATCTGTTCCGCTCACTGGATATCCCTGTTCGTACTCTTGAGTGCTGCTCGGGCGACCTTGCAGACCTTAAGGTTAAGTCCTGTGACGTTGAGGCATGGTCACCCCGTCAGAAGAAGTACTTCGAGGTTGGTTCATGCTCGAACCTCGGTGACGCTCAGGCACGCCGCCTTAAGATCCGTGTCGTAGGTGAGGGCGGCAAGTATTTCGCTCACACCCTTAATAACACTGTAGTTGCTCCTCCCAGAATGCTCATCGCATTCCTCGAGAACAACTTAAATGCTGACGGAAGCGTTAACATTCCTAAGGTTCTTCAGCCTTACATGGGCGGCAAGACCAAGATTGAACCTTAATCAGATAAAAGCATATTGCAGACAAGCAGGCAGCCGGGATGACTGCCTGTTTTTTATTCGTAGCCGCAGATAATTTCTAAGCATTTATGTGACGGTTTTGTGACACTTTATCTGATATTTTTATACAAAGCATTTGTTAGAAGGAATATTTTGTATAACACGGAAGGAGATAGAGTATGCCGAAATTTGAATATGATTTAATAAAGAAAAACTATGATAAGTACGATGCCAGTGAAAAGGGGTATACGGTTAGCGACCCTCGTGACATGGAACGCTGGAATACCAGGGTGCAATATGAAGAAATGTCTGACACGGTTAAGTCACTAATTAACGATATATATCCGGGTCAATTCGGTTCCAAGTGGGCACATATCTTTCTTAATACTGATGGAGATGACCTGGGAAAACATGTATCTGTAGTTTTTGATGGAAGCCATTCCAAAAGCGAAAATCATGTTGTAAATAGCGAATCTGAAAGGGTTATCGGCTTTTTCCAGAAGTATCCGGACTCTAAACTGCAGATTGCCTTGCCGGATGGCACGTTCCACTATATGACGTTCTCAAATGACAGATTCGCGATTGACAGAGAGCCGATTCCTGTAACAAAGGAACCTGTGCGTCCGTCTCTTTGGGACCGCATTAAGTCGATTTTTACGAAGGTCCCTGCAGTTGAGAAGTATAACGAAGACCTGAAAGCTTATAAGAATTATGTGAAAGAGCACCCGAAGGTATCGGAGATACGTAATAATGTAAAGGAACTTAATAAAAGCGTAGATAGACATATTAAGAAGCTTGAAGCGAAAAAAAGAAAGGAAATAGAAGCGAAGCAGGCGGAAGAGAAAGCAGCAGAAATGGAAGCCAGAAAGAAAAAGGCCGAGGAGAAGAAGGCGCCTGTGGGGAACGTAAACCAGGCACCTAAGAAGAGCGAAGCGGATCTGAAGAAGGCAGAAGAAGCTGCGAAGAAGGCTGAGGCGAAGCGAAAGAAGCAGGAAGAAAAAGATAGAGCACGCGAGAAGGCTAATAAAGATAAGCAAAAAAAGGCTAAAGACAAGCGTCTGGCAGAAGCTGCCAAGAAGAAGGCTAAGGAGGCTAAGAAGAATTCAAAGGGCAAACCGGTTAAGAGTGCAACTCTTCAGAAAGAGAAGAGCCCTGCAAAACCACTCGATACCGGCAAATGGACTGATGACGCGACACCTGAGCAATTCCGTGACTTTAGAGCTAAGGCTGAGGCTGATGCACCGGAACTTAAACAGTTTAATGACATGGTTGAGAAGTATAGTGATTTTAGTGTCAAAGGCAACAAGCAGATTTTTGAAATGGGTGTCAACGCGGCAAACGCCATGTGGGCTCTGAAGACTGGCAAAGGCTCTCTTGTCGTTAATGAGAATAACATGGAGCTTTCAGATTTTTACAGTAGAGAAGGTAACTCAAAGGAAGGCAGATCGGTTATGGGATTGGCCATGATAGCAGGCTTCCTCACACTGAATATGAATCCTGGAGCTTTAAGGTCGAGAGAGTCTACCATGAAGTGCACTGACTTTGCCAAGTCAATAGCACTTAAGACTCCGTTTGTTGAGGCAGTCGGAGGTAAGAGAGGCCAGCTGGAGCTTGAAACTGTGAAGAATATAGTTGAAAATAACGGCAAACCTTTGCTTGAAGGTATGATGAAGACTGCCAAGGCTGAGGCTGCACCGAAAGAGGTTGCACCCAAGGCACCTGCAAAAACACTCGAGGCAACAAAGCAGGCAGGCGGTATAAATAATTGTCCTTGATAAACGTGTTCTAAGCGCATATAATAGTGCAAGATGTGAGTGCCCGTAAGTATCAGCAATAAGGCGGGCGCGGATTGGAGAGATATGTCAAAAGTTAGAACACGTTACGCACCTTCACCCACAGGCAGAATGCATGTCGGTAACCTTCGTACTGCTCTGTATGAGTTCCTGATTGCGAAGCATGCAGGTGGAGACTTTATTTTAAGAATTGAGGATACCGACCAGGGCAGATATGTCGAGGGCGCGGTTGATATTATTTACAGAACCATGGCTGAGACAGGCCTTATCCATGATGAGGGTCCTGACAAGGACAAGGGCTTCGGACCTTATGTTCAGTCAGAGCGTATGGCAAGCGGTATCTATATGAAGTACGCTAAACAGCTCGTTGAGCAGGGCGATGCTTACTACTGCTTCTGTACTAAGGAGAGACTTGAGTCACTTACAAGCACAGTAGGCGGCGAGACTATTACCAAGTACGACAAGCACTGTCTGAACCTCAGCAAGGAAGAGGTTGAGGCTAATCTGGCAGCAGGAATGCCCTTCGTTATCAGACAGAACATCCCCGAGGAAGGCACAACCACATTTACCGATGCAATCTACGGTGACATTACGGTTGACAACTCGGAGCTGGATGATCAGATTCTGATTAAGTCTGACGGCTTCCCGACTTACAATTTTGCCAATGTTATTGATGACCATCTGATGCAGATTACTCACGTTGTACGTGGTAACGAGTATCTTAGCTCAACTCCCAAGTACACCCGTCTCTATCAGGCATTTGGCTGGGAGGAGCCTATATACGTACACTGTCCTCTTATCACCAACGAGGAGCATCAGAAGCTCTCTAAGAGAAGCGGACACTCAAGCTTTGAGGATCTTGTTGAGCAGGGCTTCGTTCCCGAGGCGATCGTTAACTTCATGGCACTGTGCGGCTGGAGCTCATCCGATAACCGCGAGATTCTGAGCTTACAGGAGCTCATTGAGGAGTTCGATTACACCAAGATCAGCAAGTCCCCTGCAGTGTTTGACATGGTCAAGCTCAGATGGATGAACGGTGAGTATCTGAAGAACATGGACGAGGACAAGTACTTAAAGCTTGCACTTCCTTATGTTAAGCAGGTTATCACAAAGGATCTTGATCTCAACGCAATTGCAGATCTTGTTAAGACACGTATCGAGACCCTCTGCGATATCCCTGAGAAGATTGATTTCTTCGAGGAGCTTCCCGAGTACGACATTGAGATGTATACCCACAAGAAGATGAAGACCAATTCCGAGAATTCCTTAGAGGTTCTTAAGGATATGGTTCCCCGTCTTGAGGCACTTGATACATTTACCGCTGAGAACCTTCCTGAACTCGTAGCTAAGTACGTTGAGGAGAAGGAGATCAAGAACGGTGTTGCTCTCTGGCCCCTTCGTACCGCTGTTTCAGGCAAGCAGATGACACCCGGCGGAGCATACGAGATTATGGTAATCCTCGGCAAGGACGAGAGCTTAAGACGTATCAGAAAGGGTATCGAGCTTTTAAGCAAATAATCATTTCTTACGTGTGAGCGTGCATAACGCTTAGGCACAGAATGGAGACATTATAAAACTAAATAATTCCCAGAAACTTGCAGTTTCTCATGTTCGGGGCCCGGCACTTGTGCTTGCCGGCCCCGGATCGGGGAAGACCGCAGTTATTACGAACCGGGTTATGGAGCTCATCACAGAGCACGGTGCGGACCCCTCAAAGATACTTGTCATCACGTTCTCGAGGGCAGCAGCCGTGGAGATGAAGGAGCGTTACATAAGGCTTTCGGGCGACCGGTACACTTCAGTAAGTTTTGGAACATTTCACGCAATCTTCTTTAAGATTATCAAAAGTGCATATCACTACGACAATTCGAGCATTATCACAGACGACGACAGAAACCGGATTCTAAGGGATTTTGTGCGCGACAATTCTATTATATCCGACAATATTTCAGAGCTTGTATCTGAACTTGCGTCCAACATAAGCGTCGTTAAGAGTGAGGAAATAAACCCTAAAGATTACCCTGTAAGCGTGTGCACAGCAGAGCAGTTCGTTAATATTTACAATTCGTATAACAGATATTTAAGGTCTGAGAACAAGCTTGACTTTGATGACATGATGGGCTTGTGTTACAGGCTGTTTCTTAAGGATGCTAAGGCCTTGCGGCACTGGCAGTCGCAATTCGAATATATCCTAATCGATGAATTCCAGGACATTAATTCCATGCAGTACAATATCGTGAAAATGCTTGCCATGCCGGAGAATAACATATTCGCAGTAGGAGACGATGACCAGTCGATATACGGCTTCCGCGGCGCGCACCCGGAGCTGATGTTTAAGTTTGAGAAGGATTATCCCGACTGCAGGCGAATCCTTCTGAATTACAATTACCGCTCAGACACCGCAATTGTCGATGCGTCGCTAAGACTTATAGCGAATAACCGTAACCGCTTTAAAAAGAATGTTCTTGCAAGTAGCACAAACGCGGGAAGCGTGGAGTTTATCGAGTTTGATACCTTCGAGGAGGAGAATTCGTTTGTGGCGGATTATGCGGCCACAGCCTCGGAGAAGGTCGCAGTTTTGTACCGCGCAAACAGTGAGGTGCAGAATCTGTACATGCTGCTTACGGCGAGGAATATTCCCTGCAGAATCAAGGACCGGGGGAGTCTTGTGTATGACCACTGGATAGCGAAGGATTTATTTGCGTATCTCAGACTGTCCTGCGGCATGGGAGAGCTCGCGGACTGGCTTCGCGTTGCGAACCGTCCGAACCGCTATATTACGAGAGAGAGCATTTTAAGCTCTGATGCGGATATCGGAAGGCTTAAGCAGCTTAACAAAAATCGCGGATACATAACTGCGTCCATAGAAAGGCTTGAGAGCAATCTGAATTTCATGGCGAAGCTTGACCTGTATGCGAGAATCAAGTTCATCAGAAAGGCGGTCGGATACGATGCGTTCCTATTAGAGTATTCAAAGGAGAAGAAAGTACCCGTTGCGGAGCTTTATAAGGTACTTGAGCTTTTGGAGGAGAGCGCGTACGCCTATAAGGATTTTGGAGAATGGAATGATGCTGTCTGTGAGTGCAGAAAGGCAGCAGCCAAAGAAAGAAACGGGCGGGAGGATGCGAAAAATGCAGTAGAGCTTATGACCTTCCACGCCTCTAAGGGTCTGGAGTTCGATACCGTCTTCATAATCGATGCACTTGAGGGCTTCACACCTCAGAAGCTTAAGGTCGAGGCGGACGCGGAGCTGATGTCTGAGGAGCGGCGGGCCTTCTATGTCGCCATGACCAGAGCTAAGCACAAGCTCTATATCCTGAGCTCAAAGGACCGCATCGGAAGACAGTTTGCCATCTCGAGATTTGTTGGGGAGTGCATGGGCATAAAAAATCCCGGTGCATGTGCACCGGGGCCTGTTCATACGTGATTTAATCAGTTCTCGTCGTCATCGCCGAGCATCTCATCGAAATCAGCCTCATCAAGAAGCTCATCGAATGCATCGGAAGCTGCTTCGAATTCATCGTCATCCTCGATGTCCTGAAGCTCAATCTCATCACCGCGCTCTACATAGCGGTATAAGAAGAAATCGCTGTCGGGATCGTCAGTGGGAAGCAGTGCAACGTAGTTCTTGTCATCACAAGGGAAATAAGCGATAACATCACATACCAGTTCAGTATTGTCTTCAAGTGTAAGCACAATCTGATCTAACTCTTCATCATTTGTGTTGTCTGCCATATCTATGTCCTCCTTAAATTAAAATCGCAACTGAAATTACAGTGTTATTGTACCAAATTTGAGGTAGGTTTGCAAGAGGGGCAATGGGGACGGTTCTTGTGGGGCAATGGGGACGGTTCTTGCTGCCCCAATGCTGGGGCAGCAAGAACCGTCCCCATTGCCCCACAGTCCCCATTGCCCCACAAGAACCGTCCCCATTGCCCCTCCTTATCACACATGCTATAATACGAGCTATGGACGAGACAGTTAACAAAATTACAATCTCCGTTCGCGACCTCGTAGAGTTTATCTTAAGAAGCGGCGACATTGACAACCGTTCGGCAGGCATAGACATGACAGCCATGCAGGACGGCTCGAAGCTTCACAGAAAGCTGCAGAAGGAAGCGGGGGAGACCTACCGCGCAGAAGTGAACCTTAAGATAGAGGCTCCTGTCACATATGATGGGGAGTCCTTTTTGCTGTGCATTGAAGGACGCGCCGACGGTATCAACGAGGGCGACGAGCCCTTCATTGATGAGATAAAGACCACGCTGCGCAATGTCGAGAGGATGGAGGAGCCCGTCGCCGTGCACCGCGCACAGGCGATGTGCTATGCATATATTTACGCCGAGCAGAACGGACTTGATGCGATAAGCATCAGAATGACCTACTGCAACCGCGACACTGAGGAGATAAAGTATTTCCCCGAACTGTTTGAATTTAAGGTCCTTGAGGAGTGGTTCGACCACCTTGTGCTTGAATATGCCAAATGGGCGGCATGGGAGGTCAAGTGGAAGCGCAGAAGGAACGAGACAATCGCAGGCTCGAAGTTCCCGTTCGAATACCGCGAGGGCCAGCGCGAGCTTGTGAAGAGCGTCTACACCAGCATGTCCCGCGGCAAGCGCCTGTTTATCGAGGCGCCGACGGGCGTCGGCAAGACCATATCCACAGTGTTCCCGGCAGTCTGGGCCATGGGCGAGAACAAGGTTGAGAAGATATTCTACGGAACGGCCAAGACGATTGCGAGGACTGTCGCTGAGGAGACCTTTGGGCAGCTAATCGCGGATGGCATGAGCCTTAAGTGCGTGACCATAACCTCCAAGGAGAAGGTCTGCATCCTCGATAAGCCCGAGTGCAACCCTGTGGCGTGTGAGCGCGCCTGCGGACACTTTGACCGAATCAATGACGCAATCTACGACCTCATCACGCATGAGGAGAAGATAGACCGCCCGCTGATAGAGCAGTACGCAGAGAAATACAAGGTGTGCCCGTTTGAAATGTGCCTTGACGTGAGCCTGTTCGCGGACGCAATCATATGCGATTACAATTATATTTTTGACCCGACCGTTCACCTGAAGCGCTATTTTGACGGCAGCGCCGGAAGGAAATACTGCTTTCTCATCGACGAGGCCCACAATCTTGTGGAGCGCGCGAGGGAAATGTACAGCGCAGAGCTCGTCAAAGAGGATTTCTTGGCTGCCAAGGCTGCGCTTAAGAAGACTCACGGCGACTGGAAGCACGAGGCGATTAAGGACAGGCTGTCGAACTTCCTTGATGCCTGCAACAAAGCACTGCTTCCGATGAAGCGTGAGTGCGATGAGTTTGACGTGTGGGAGGAGTGCGACAGATTCACGCTGGCACTCATGCGCTTCGCAGGAGTCTATGAAGATGTGTCGAAGGACTTAAGCCGCGAGGATAGCGAGGCGTTAGTTGACTTATATTTTGAGGCGAGACATTTCCTGAACATGCACGACTGCATGGACGAGGACTATATCATATATACGGATTATTTACCCAATAAGAACTTCAGACTGAGGCTGCAGTGCATGGAGCCGCAGCGAATGCTTGAGGAATATCTGTCGCAGGCGGTTTCGTCGATATTCTTCTCGGCGACGCTTCTGCCGATCCGTTACTACATGGACCAGCTCGGCGGACGCAGGGAGGACTACAATGTGTATGCGCCGTCGCCGTTTGATACGGGCAAGCGCCTGCTTATGGTCGGCAATGACGTGAGCACGAAGTACACAAGGCGCAATGAGGCGGAATATAAGCGGATTGCGGACTACATCGAGACCTTCGTGGGCGCGAAGAAGGGCAACTATATGGTTTTCTTCCCTTCGTATAAGATGATGAATGACGTTGCGGAGCTGCTTGCGGACCGCATCGAAGGACTGGTCGTTCAGGCACAGAGCATGAGCGAGCAGGAGAAGGAGGAGTTCCTCAATGCCTTCGAGACGGCACCGGACACCTCACGTGTAGGCTTCTGCGTAATGGGCGGAATCTTCGCTGAGGGAATCGACCTTAAGGACGACCGCTTAATCGGCGTAATTGTCGTGGGCACCGGTCTTCCGATGGTCTGCAACGAGCGAGAGCTCTTTAGAGGCTATTTTGACAATAAGAATAACAGCGGTTTTGAGTACGCGTACCTCTACAGCGGCATGAATAAGGTCATGCAGGCGGCGGGCCGCGTAATCCGCACGATGGATGATGTTGGGGCAATCCTTCTGTTAGATGAGAGATTTTTAAACCGCCAGTACCTGGAGCTGTTCCCGAGAGAGTGGGCTGATTACAGGGTTGTCAATTCCTCGACAATCGGATTGGAACTAAGTGAGTTCTGGGGCGTCAAAGCTTAGCGGACGTTAACTTTCGAAAAGCGTAAGTTTTGTGACCAAAACATTGGTAAATACGGTTTTTCTGTTGCGCAAAAACTGCGTTTTCTGTATATTAATTGGAGAGAGGGAGGGGTATTACCTATGAAATATTATTTTATCGTCAATCCGGGTTCCAGAACGGGACATGGACAGGAACTTTGGAACAATCTTGAGGAGCAGGTCATCGCTTCGGGTATTGAGTACGAAGTGTTCTTCACCAAAGGGGAGGGTGATGCGACACGCTATGCCGAGCAGATATGCACCGAGCATCCTGAACTTAAGCACATAGTTATCGCCGGCGGAGATGGGACTGCCAACGAGGCTGTTAACGGACTTAAGGATTACAAGAACATTATTCTGGGATACATTCCGACAGGTTCAAGCAATGACCTTGCGCGCGGACTTGATATTAAGCAGGACCCTGCGGCAGCGCTTGAGAGAGTGCTTAATCCGGGCGAGCTTAAGGACATTGACCACGGAATTGCGGAATTCCTCGATGATTCGACAAGCAGACGCTTCGCAGTAAGCTCAGGTATGGGATACGATGCGGATATCTGCTATGAGGCGCTCACAGCACCTCTTAAGAGCTTCCTTAATAAAATCGGGCTTGGCAAGCTGATTTATTATCTGCTTGGAATCAAGCTTATATTTACCAACAAGCGCGCCAAGGCGACCGTTATTATTGACGGCGAGAAGGAGCTGCATTTCGATCAGATGCTGTACGCTTCCGCAATGAACACTCTGTATGAGGGCGGCGGAATGCCGATGGGCCCCGGTGCTGATCCGACAGATGGCAAGGTTACGATGTGCATCGTGCATGATATTTCCCGTCTCAAGCATGTGCGCCTGATGCCTACCGTCATCAAGGGCAAGCACATCACGCACAAGGGCGTCGAGTTGATTACCTGTACTACCTGCGAGATTAAGACGGACCGCCCGCTCGTTATACACACCGACGGCGAGTTCGCCGGCAAGCACGATCACCTCGTGTTCTCATGTCTGCCGGACAAGATTAAAATGACTTTATGACAAGGTGTCGGTTCTCGTTGCATAATTGTGACAGAAAGAACGACATAGCCGTGCTACAAATTAGGGATGCAAATTAGGGACGTAGTCAAATTGCACGAGATTTCACGTGCAATTTGACTACGTCCCTAATTTGCATCCCTAATTTGCATCCCTAATTTGCATCGTCGACTGTGTCCCCAATTTGACATTTTTGAGGAATTTGACTACGTCCCTAATTTGCATCCACAAATCCACAATTCTAATGCACACACAAACAACAAAACACACGTCTTATGAATATCACAAAAGCGAAATTAATATTCACAAAAACAATGCTTGACAGTAAAGTACACAAATAGTAATATGTTCATATTAGGGATATTATGTAGCAACACCGAAAGGATTAGAATTATGGAGAAGAAGTCATTTGGAGCACGTGTGATGGACTGTCTGTTCAAAAAGCACGGTATGAAGACCAGTATTATGGCGAGAATTTTACGCCTTGGTCTCATTGCGGTATTCATCGTGGCAGCAACCGTGGCAATCTGCATGGTAGCATATTCTACAACTCTGCTGCAGCGCGAGTATACCAAGGAAGTAACAAACGAATCTACTGCAACTGCCAATTCAGTTCAGCAGTGGGTAACTCTCGTTAAGGACCAGATTCAGGCACAGGCTGAGAAGACAGAGCTGGTTGACGAGAATCTTTCAATCGAAGCACGTAAGGCAAACCTTGCCAAGGAAGCAGCGAAGACTGAGTTCAAGGATTTCGCTATATCCTATGCTGACGGCAAGACTTACAACAACACCGATATTTCCGACAGAGATTATTTCAAGTCTGCAATCAAGGGTACAACCTATGTATCGAGCCCCGTACTTCGTAAGACTGACAATTCCCTTACCATTATGGTAGGAACACCCATGAAGGTAAGCGGCTTTAACGGTATTATTTACGGCGGACTGGACGTTAACTTCTTCGAGGAGCAGTTACTTCTGCTGGACCTTGGCGAGAAGGGCTACGGAATCATCGTTGACAGCGCAGGTACTGTTATCGCTGATCCTCATGATGAGACCATGGTAAGCGACCAGATCAATCCGTTAACCAAGGTGAAGGAAGACGCTTCATTTGCAGGCTTTGCACAGCTTACTCAGGCCATGGTCGGCGGAACTGACGGAACCATGAACATTAAGATGCCTGACGGCGAGGAATACTATGTAGGCTATGCTCCCGTAGAAGGCAGTGAGGGCTGGTCTATCGCAGTTCTCCTTAACCAGAATGAGCTTTCTTCATCTGTTAAGAAGATGATTACCATGGGCATTGTTATTTTCATCGTGCTCATGTTCTTAGGCTTCTTAATCATTCTGCTTGTAGGAACCAACATCGCATATCCTCTGCGCGCGGCAGCGAACAGACTTAAGAGTCTCTCAGAGGGCGACCTGACAAGCGAGCGCGAGAATGTCAAAGTTCCCGGTGACGAGGTCGGCCGTGTAATTGAAGGCTTCGACGCTACCCAGGCAATGCTTAAGGATTACATCGGCGACATCGCCATGGTACTCGACAACATTACCAAGGGCAACTTAGATGTTGAGGTTACTAAGGAATATAAGGGTGATTTCGGCGAGATCAAGGAGAACCTCAATAAGATTATCGATTCGCTCAATGCAACATTTACCAAGGCTAACGATGCATCAGGCAACCTTCTTGAAGGTGCTCATCAGGTTGAGAATGCGAGCCAGGCACTCGCACAGGCTTCAACCGAGCAGGCCAGCGCAGTTGTTCAGATTACTTCTTCTATTGAAAATATTGCTAAGTCCACAGCGGATAACACTGAGGACGTTCTCAAGGTCAACGATCTTACACAGAAGGCCAAGACTGAGGCAGATGCCGGCAACGAGCAGATGAACCGTATGGTTGAGGCGATGAATGAGATTAACGAGGCTTCACAGAATATCAGCAAGATTATGAAGGTTATCGATGATATTTCCTTCCAGACCAACATTCTTGCACTTAACGCTTCTGTTGAGGCAGCGCGCGCAGGCGTTCACGGACGCGGCTTCGCAGTTGTTGCGGAAGAAGTCAGAAGCCTTGCGGGCAAGTCATCAGCAGCTGCAGGTGAGATTGCCGAGATGATTGATGATTCAATTCACAAGATTCAGGCAGGTACCGCAATTGCATCTGATACCGCTGAGAATCTTAAGGCGATTGTTGCTGAGATTGACGATATCGCAACCATCATGGACCGCATC